>WNGO01000821.1_pt1 | contig 21813 bp, 33 predicted proteins | sample 5400511 | NCBI WGS metagenome assembly WNGO01 (sample SAMN13153380, study PRJNA577476) | soil metagenome | isolation source: 20 cm soil or saprolite under Garry oak tree replicate 2 | place: USA:California | collected 2016-06-15 | reverse complement strand
CTGCGTGCGGATAGCGGCCGGTCCGTCGGAAAGATGATCGTGCAACATCGTCGTCTCCAGGTTGAGTGGTTTGAGCAACCGCAGTCTGGCCTCAGACCTGGTCGCTATCCACTCCCCATGGAATCTTCGCGGAGCCTGTCATCGGGCGCGCATTCGCGCGACCCGTTGGCTCGCAATGACGATCGACGGCTCAAGCCAGCAGCGCGTCGGCGCTCTTGCGCAGGCCGATATATTGCAGCTCGGCGAGGACACCGACCGCAATCGCCTGGATCACGACAAAAGCCTCGCCGAGCAGGTTCGGCGTCACCGCGCCGGAGAACAACAGCGCGATGCTGGCGAGGGTCCAGGCCGCGTTGCCTGATATCACGATGACCACCAGCGGTTTTGGCATGGATTGCCGCGTGCCGAGCCAACCGACCAGCGCGGCATAGGCGATCAGAAACAGGCCGGTCTCGCGCAGCAAGTTTTCGGGCAGATTGAGCCAGGGCGCGAGCGCGCCCGCGCCAAACGTCAGCAACAGGGCACTCGCGCCGCTGAAGATCGCGTCAGCCTGGATGGCGCGGCGCAGAAACAGCGATGGATGGATCATGGCAGTTCTCCTTTTGGCGGGGCGGTTGATGGATCAGCGCGCCGGTGGGCGGCGCAGGACCAGGAGCTGGCGCAGCAGGCGGACCGGGCACAGCCTCTTGCCGACGCTGTTCTCGACCGCCTGCACTTGCGCGAACACCAAGATGCCGGCGGTGTGCAGCAGGGGCTCGGGCATGTTGAGCGAACGCGCCAGAGCCCGGGTTGCCAGATTGAGCATCCACGGGATGATGCCGGCGGGTGGGGTGCTGGGTCGGGGAAGCGTTCTCATGGTCATCTCCTGTGATGCCAAAGATGACCCGGCGGCATCGGCAATTCGATTACCTCAGGGGTAATGGAAGCCGTGAAATTCGCATGGTAGATTTTCCATATGAACGCACACACCGCCACGGCGCGAGCCGAACGAATTAAGCCGGTCCATATCGGCGATCACCTGCGCGAATGGCGGCAGCGCCGCCATCTCAGCCAGCTCGATCTTGCCGGCGACGCCGAGATTTCGGCGCGGCACCTGAGTTTCGTCGAAACCGGCCGCGCCGCGCCGTCGCGCGACATGGTGCTGAAGCTGGCGGAACGGCTGAACGTGCCGTTGCGCGAGCGCAACGTGCTCCTGGTGGCGGCGGGATACGCGCCGGCGTTTCCGCAGCGATCGCTCGACGACCCCGCGCTGAAATCGGCGCGGACCGCGATCGATCTCGTGCTCCGGGCGCATGAGCCCAATCCGGCGCTGGCCTACGACCGGCACTGGAATCTGGTCACGGCGAACCGCATGGTGATGCCGCTGCTCAAGGATATTCCGGCGCGGCTGCTCGGCCAGCCGTTCAACATCCTGCGTCTCGCGTTTCACCCCGAGGGGCTGGCGCCGCGCACGGTCAACCTCGCCGAATGGTCGAGCCATCTCTTGGAGCGGCTGCACCGCCAGTGCGAGGCGACCGCCGATCCCGAGCTGATAAAACTCTATCATGAGCTGAAGGCCTATCCGATGCCGGCGCGATCGGCGCCGCTGTCGTCCGACAACGTCGCGATCCCCTTCAAGATGCGGCTGGACGGCGATGTGTTGAGCTTTATTTCCACGACCATGATTTTCGGCACGCCGGTCGATATCACGCTGTCGGAACTGGCGCTGGAGACGTTCTTTCCCGCCGATGATTTTACCGCCGAGCGGATGCGGGCGATGGCGCCGCGCTGAGAAGGCTTTTACGGCGCCAGTTTGCCTGCCTTCAATTCATCGAATACAGATGATCGGCATGTCGACCCCTTCTGACGCCGTCAGCGCATACATCCTGGGCAAGGACGGGAATCGGCCGTTCCTGATGAGACGGGCATTCGCTGAAGATGCCGAATTGGAAATCGTGGTGAAGACCGATGCCATCTCATTTCCGAGCTCGACAAAGGGAATGAGCGCGATCGAGGACGTTGTTGTGCGTCGCTTCGCCCTTGACTTTGAGAATGTCTATACGTTTTGCCTATCGCAACCTTCCCAAGCCAACCGGCGCCATTTTCCCTGTCATTGGCTGGTCGGGATGTCCGCCAGGGACACCGGTCAGGTACGCATTGGTTGCGGGCGTTACGACTGGTATTTTGCGCCGGATCAGGAGTGTCGCGTCGAAAGGCTGGTCGTTGCCATCGACTTCATGAAGATGCTTCCCGCCGACAAGCTCGCTGCCAGCATGAATTGGCTTTCCAGCCTGCGGTATCCCTGGTGTTCCGCCGATGCAGCCCTCAGAGACGTGCCTGCTATCGAAGAGCTTGCCGAGATCGAAACCTACTTGAAGCAGGTTCGCCCGATCTCGCCAGAACAATAACAGCCAAAGCCGGTTTACAGCTGATAGCGCGGTTCGCATAACCGCGGAGGTTATGTGGGTCTGCCCGTGGTGCTACATCGGCAAGCGCCGCATCGAGAACGCGCTGGCGCTGACGCCGGAGGTGCCGGTCGAGATTCACTGGCGGCCGTTCTTCCTCAATTCCTGGGTGCCGCGCCAGGGGATCAGCCGCGACGAATACCTCACCACAAAATTCGGTTCGCCCGAAGCCTATAAGGGCATCGCCGGGCGAGTCGTCGCCGCCGCCAACGAAGAGGGTCTTGTCTACAGGCCCGACCTGGTCAAGCGCCAGCCCAACACCATCGACTGCCATCGGCTGATTCATTGGGCCGACGCACAAGGCAAATCGGCCGAGATGAAACAGCGGCTGATGGAATTGTATTTCCGCGATGGCGGCGATCTTACCGACAGCAACGTGCTGGTGCAGGCGGCGGCCGATATCGGGCTCGACGCCGACGACGTGCGCAAGCGCTTGGCGACCGACGAAGACGTGGAGCTGATCTCGGCGCAGGCGAAGGACGCCTCCGACAAGGGCATCTCCGGCGTTCCGACTTTTGTGTTCGCGCAAAAATACGCGGTGTCCGGCGCGCAGCCCGCCGAACAGCTCGCCCGCGCCATTCGCCAGGTGTCGGCGGAAGTGAACGCGCAAGCGGCGGAGTAGCGGTGGCAACAAGCACGACTTGAATTTGGCCGGTTTTCGCGAGACAATCCGATCCGGAGATCGAATAATGAAGATCAAGATTGTTGTGCACGAGGCTGAGGAGGGGGGCTTTTGGGCCGAAGTCCCTGCCATTCCGGGCTGTGCCACGCAGGCCGACAGCATGGATGAGCTCATGCGAAATCTTCGCGAAGCGATTGAAGGATGTCTTTCGATTGAAGTCGCCCCGCCCGAGCCGGGCGGCACCGAACGAATGCTGGAATTGCCTGCATGAAATCCTTATCCGGCCGCGACTTCGCTCATATCGTCGAGCGTCGTGGTTGGACTCTGCTTCGGGTAAATGGCAGCCATCATATCTACGGCAAGAGTGGAAGCGTTGTGCGGCTTTCAATTCCGATCCACGGCAACAAGCCGCTGAAGACGGGCCTGCTTCGACATTTGGCGAAGCTCGTGGGGATTTCGGACGCCGATCTTTAACGCCGCACGGCATTGGCCTGAATGAATGAGGCGTTCTTCTCCCTCGCTCCGTTCTTGCGGGCAGAGTGGCCGTCTCTCCGGTGAACAGCGTGCCTCGCCCCGAGCCTCATGCGGGGATTGGTTGCTGACCGCGCTCAGTCCGCGGTCCGCAGGTGTCGCATCGTGAACTCAATCTGGCCGTTGGGAAGCTGCCGCCAGTTCTCGACGATCGGCGTGTAATTTCCCTGCGGAAGCTGATTGAGGATTTCGCGGGCTTTCCGGCGAGCTTCTTCAATTGGCAGCTTGAAGATCTCCGTAGGCTGCACGCTGGACATCCGGGCTGCCAAATCTTGGGGGCGGGCGGGCATGTCGGACCTCGCGAGCTGCGTGGGGTTCATATGATGGTGGCGATCTTGAGCGGGCGAGCATGAAACTAAAGCATGGAAGAAGGATGCCGCCACCATTATCCCCGCTAATCACCGGCTGTTCCGCATGGGAACCCGTCCCGCGGAGGCCCTGTGCGCCGCACAATCGCCCCCTTCCAAAGGCAGGCTCCGGATGCCCGATTCGACGCGGCATATGCTTAAGAAGCGTTAACCATTTGTGGGGATAATCGCCTCGACAATTCCAGAAGGAGTTCTCGATGTCGAAGTTTGCAATCGGCGACAAGGTCGACAAGGCAGCCGACGACCATCATGAGGCCGGCACCGTCATTGCGGTGTTTTCGACCACGGACGGCCATTTTCGGTATGCGGTCGACATGGAAGGTTACGGCGCGCTCGAGTTTTTCACCGAGGAAAAGCTGGTCGTTCACGCGGACTGATTCCCAGACCGCGACCGAACCGCAGGCGTTTCCTGCCCGAATCGGCGCTTAAGCCGAGATTGCCGTTTGGGCATCTATCTTGCGGATTGATCCGGAGCAAGCTTCGACCTGATCATGGTGCGATGCTGCGATGCTCGCGGGTGCCACTCGCCCGACGGTCCGCCCCTGCTATAGTCCCCGGATTGCACGGAGCACATTCAGCGGGGGCGTATGCGACGACGCGAGCTAATCACTCTACTTGGCGGTGCAACGATATGGCCGCTTTTGGCAAGCGCGCAACAGCCGGTGCGAATGCCGCATGTCGTCCTTCTATCGCCGGCCGGCACTCCCTCACAGGCTGACGCAACCCGCCGGCTTCTGGCCGAGCTAGGTTACGTCGAAGGGCGCAATATTCGCCTCGACTTTCGGACGGCAGCGGGGAACGCCGATGCGCTCCCGGCCCTGGCGCAAGAACTGGTGCAGGAGGGCGGCATAGACGTCATTGTCGCGATCAGCACGCCCGCGGCGCTGGCCGCCCACCAGGCAACTCAGACAATTCCGATTGTCGCCTTCACCGCTGTCGATCCGGTGGCGTCCGGATTGGCGGATAGCCTCGCGCGCCCCGGCCGCAACGTAACCGGGATCGCGGTTTTTTCCGAGGAAACCACGGTCAAGCGCGTCGAGCTGATGCGGGACGTTGTCCCGCGCGCGGTCCGGCTTGGAACGGTGACGACAAAAGTCACGAGCGGCGCCCAGAGCCTTGCGCCGGTTTTGGAAACCGGTCGCAAGCTCGGTTTTACGGTTGAAGCCATCAACATTGATGACCCCGCCGATCTTGCCAAGGCGCTAAGCCCGGAAGTCCTCGCCGGATTTGACGCACTCGTGTTTGTCCCGGATGTTATACTCAACGCGCACATGGCCGAGGTCATCAGGATGGTCGGCCTGGGCAACAAGCCTGCGATTTTTCCTTCGCCCGACTGGGTCGCCAATGGCGGCTTCATGTCGTACGGGCCTGATTTTTCCGATGCCTTTCGTCAGCTGATCTCGCAGCTTGATCGCGTTCTGAAAGGCGCAAAGCCAGGCGAGTTGCCTTTCGAACGTCCAACCAAGTTCGATCTCAGGATCAACCTCCGCGTCGCCAAAGCGCTGGGCATCGAGCTGTCCCCGATAATCCTCGCCCGCGCCGACGAAGTGATCGAGTAACCCAGCGAAATTCACCGGCTGTTCGCTCATTCAACCGCCGCCTTGATAAGTCCGATCGCAGGGTGACCGGCGCGCGATCGCAATCAATTCGCCCGCATTCCGCCGTCAACAATTGCTGAAGCCGGCTTCGGAATGCGCTATCGCGCGCCGCCGTTTGCAGGGTAAGGTCGGCACCAGGGATGGCAGAGAGACAGGCGATGAAGACCTTTACCGTCGCGGCCGCAATGCTGGCGTTGATCGCGCTGCCGGCGCACGCGCAAGTGGGTGGCAAGCGGCATCAGGGCGACGCAAAAAAGACGGAGCAGAAAAAGCCGGAAGTGGACGAGAAGGCCTACAAGGCCGCGCTCGAGAGGATTCCGGAGCCGAAGCAGAAGTATGATCCCTGGGGCGTCGCTCGGCCCGCCGAGCCTGCCAAGCCACCGAAATAAGAAACCGATTCAGGCCCGCTCATGTCGTGCCGCAGGCGGTTGCGCCTTGGCACCGGCGCCGTCGTAGCTGGAGCCGGGATTGCGGCAACATCAAAAAACCCCGCCCCCGCCGGCTGCGAGCGAAACTAGGAGAACGCGACGCCGATACGCTTGTCGCGGCTCCAGACCCGACGGCAGCGGCGGATGAATCGATCGGCCTTGATTTCAAGCGTGAATGACGACGGCAGGCTGATGCTGCTTGCAAGCTCGAGAGTGGCACCGCTTGTCGACAAATTGCGGACGACGCACGCCACCCCGCTGTCATCGAAGGAGACCGTAGCGCCCTTGAGCACCTTGTGGCGGCGTACCGCTCTCCTCTCGACCGTGTTGTCGCTCATCGTCGTGGTCCGCGTTTTATCCTGCGGGACCTAGCACGGTGGAATTGTGGATCGATAAATCTGATCGGCTCTATCCAGGCGTGCCAGTTTATGCTTGGTTTACGACGATGCGTTGCCATTCCCGGCGCGTCCTTGCAGCATTGCATATTGGGCTGCACGATCGTGCTCATTGTACTGGACGTTGTAATTTTTTCGATGGTAGTATTCGATGGGTGGGCTGGGGACATAGAGAGCCTCGCTTCGTTCACCCGTCATCGCGAGGGTTTCATGGCCGATCGCGCGCGCAATCAGCACGGGCTGGGCAAGGCTGTTACTTTCAACGTGATCACACCGATGAATCGCGTGGGTACCTGGGTCGTCGGCTCCGTGCTGTGGTTCTTCGATCGGTTTAAATCGACCCAGAAAACTGCCAAGGGCCTGGCGTTTCTGCCGTTCGTTCATTGGGTCATCGTCAGGCGCGATTGCTTTCCGCGGCTGGATGGCGATAACCCGGTGGAAAAGCTGAATTACGATTATTTATTCTTTCTAAGCACGTTCAACGGTCCGTGGGGTCCCTACATCGAAGCATTCGCCGATGTGCTCTACATACCTCTCGATACCGTATGGTTCTGGAGCGTCGGCTATCCCTTCGCCCGGCCGGTCGGACCTCTCAAGGCCTATATCAGGCGCAATCAGGTCGAGTCGGACCATTCTTATAGCGCCTATCCCGGCGCTTCCGTCCGCGACGTGCGTTCGGGCCTCGCATTGCGCAGCGAGGTCGACAAGTTTGCGAAGAATGCATCGGAGCTATCGCCCGAAATATTTGCGGTCGAGTTCAACCGTCTGTTTGTCAGTGTACAGAACAAGCTTGGTACGTTCGGCCCCATCCCGGAGTAAGCGGGCTTGTCGACCTTCGGAGTCCGGTCCACATGGCGAACCAAAACGGTGCAAAATACGGCTTCACAGGCCTATTTCCCATCAAACTGGATGGGCACTCGGCCAACTTGCGCACGCTGCTGCGTTCGCTGGATGACAAACAATATTACCCTCGCGGCTCGCCTCTGAGCGAGGTGCCGATCGTCCATATGGCCCGGTTCGTTATTGTTGACAGTCTCCCTTATCAGGGAGCGCCGGCGAAGCTTGACACGCTGAACTCACAGTATCTGCTGTTCGCCTGCGACTTCGATGGATACAGCCTCGATGATCTGATCCACGCGATGGTCGACAAAATGCCGGAGGTCACAGCGATTTGGGATCATTGCGTTGGCTTTCCAGGCACCGAGAGCCTCGATCGACTTGCCGCATATTTCGAGCAATGTCAGCTTAAGACCAACCTCCTGCTGGCAGACCAGCCCGAGGCGAGCGTGAATGATATTCTCAAGGGACTGATGTATCGACGCCGCTTGGGCGAATTCATAAGGCAGGTTCAGAACCAGCCACCAGGCCCGGCCGCACTCCAGCGAGACTTCATGCTGATGTGGCAGAGCCTGCAAGATGACAAGCCGCCGCTCCCTGGAGAGTTGTGACTGCACAGCGATGACCATGGATCCCACGATGCTCGACCTTTCCAATATCCAGGGCAACATTCTGCGTGGTTACGCGTCCTTTCCACATGCACAATTCCTCTACCTGAGCATCCATAGTGCCGACGGTGCGAGAGCGTTCGTGCAGCAACTTCTGGACAACGACTCTGTGACGCCGGCGCAGTGGCGCGTGAAACCGGACGCGACGCTCAATCTCGCCCTGACCTTCGGCGGGCTGCGGGCCTTTGGACTGCCGGAGGATAGTCTCGCCAGCTTTCCGTCTGAATTCCAACAGGGCATGAGGCTTCGCGCCAAGTCACTCGGCGACGTCGGTGACAGCTCACCTGACAAGTGGGAGGAACCCTGGAAGATGGGCGGCGTACACATGCTGGTCATGGTGTATGGCACGACGCCCGAAACGCTGGAGGCGCGCTCCCGGAAGCTGAGGGGGCAGCTGCCGCGTGGGGTCGAGGAATTGGCACCGAGTCAGCCCGCCGGGCGCCTGCAAATCGACGGCGAAACGACTTTCAAGGAGCACTTCGGCTTTCTCGACGGGCTAACCAACCCCGATGTCGCCGGAGTGCCCGGCGACGATGGTCCTGAGAGGTCCCAGGACGTCGGCAATCCCGATGGTGAGGGACGATTTCGCAAGATTCCGGCGGGTGAGTTCATTCTCGGTTACCCGGGCGAGGGGGGCGAGCTCGCACCCATGGCGCTGCCGCACCTTCTCACTCAGGATGCGACCTATCTCGTCTTGCGCAAGCTGGAACAGGACGTGCCAAAATTCCGGCGCTATCTTGAACGGCAAGTGGAATCGTTTGCTCGGGTACTGCCCGGCGGTCTCCCTGTCGGCGCCAATGCGGAAGAATTTCTGGCTGCCAAGATGATGGGACGGTGGCGAGATGGATCGTCGCTGATCAAATACCCGGACGGGCCCGGCAACGATACTGGCAATGCATTCGCGTACGCTGACGATCCCGCGGGGGCAAAGTGTCCGCTCGGAGCCCACGTTCGACGTACCAACCCGCGCGACTCCCTTGGGTTCGGCGGCAGGACGATGAGCCGGCGCAGGTTGATTCGACGTGGAATCCCATATGGCAAATATCTGGAGCCCGGCAAACAGGATGGGGAAAGCCGCGGCATACTCTTCCTCGCGTTCAATTCCGGATTTGATCAATTCGAGTTCGTGCAGCAGGCATGGGTCAATTTCGGTGACGATTTCGAGCAGGGCAATGACATCGATCCGATCGCTGGCAGTCGTGAATCGGGGAGGATGACGATCCCGGGCGACGAAGCGACGGGGCGGCGACCATTCATTTGTTTTGACATTCCCCGCTTTGTCACAACCAGGGGCGGCGATTATTTCTTTGTTCCAAGCCTGACCGGGCTCAGGCTGCTGGCCTCCGGCCAGGTTGAGGTATGATGAATGCCTCCCGCAAGCGGCGATGGTCGCTCGATAGTCGGGCAAGCGGGAGGGTGTCCGCGCCGCGGTCGCAGGTAGAACCGTTTGTCAGTCGACTGTTCCGCCGGCTGCGGTGCCTGGAACAATTCGGACGAATGCTCTTTCAGGGCGCGCGCTCGCTTGTGCGCCCGGTTCCGGAGGGTTTTGCTCAGAGCACGGCGGCGACCCCGGCGCAATACAAAGAATTTGCAAACTCGCTGGAGCTGCCGGACCGGCCAATGCCCCTGACGAAATTTGAGCGCGCCGTGCCAGGCGAGGCGATCCTGATCGGGCGGATGGCGCGGATCGCCGCACACGCAGTCATTAGCAACTACTGCGCGACGAAAATCGACGATTGTTCCGGCCATGCGATGCGCGATCAGCACGCGAAATCACACGGCTGTGTCAAAGCGGAATTCATCGTTCGCGACGATCTTCCGGCCGAATTCACAACGAGCTTGTTTCGCCCCGGTGCCCGCTATCCGGCTGTTGTCCGGTTTTCCAACGGACTCGGCAGGCGGCAGAGTGACAAGAAGGTCGACGCGCGCGGCATGGCTATCAAGCTTCGCGGCGCCGAAGGCGCGACCCTTCTTCGTACCCTGGCGCCCGACAGGACGCGCGCCGGTGAGCATGACTTTGTCCTCAGTAGTTTTCCGGTGTTCTTCTGCAGGGACGTGGTCGATTATTCTGAGTTGATGAACCTGGTTAGTGCTCCCCATGGTACCTGGCGCGAAGGGCTTGACTTGATAAAACGAGTGCTCGAATTCGGCGTTCGGAATCCTCGGCAATCCGTCATGTTCTTGCTAACCGGCGTAGTAAGTCTAGCCACAATCCGCAATCCGCTAATTGCGACCTACCACAGCATGTCGCCCTACTTGTTCGGCGATGATATGGTGGTACGTTACATTGTTGGTCCTGCGCGCGGCCGGAACGACTCCGCTCGATGGCGGACTTTTCTCACTTGGCCGAGATCGGAGCATTTTCTCCGGGACGCCTTGGTGAGCGATCTGGACCCGGCCATGCATCGACCTAGTGATGATTTCGCACTCGACTTCTCGGTACGGGTACGCCATTCAGCCACCACGGATGACGCCGAAGACGCGTCGCGGTGGTGGATCAGCCCCCGGGACCGGACCGTGCGGCTCGGAAAAATCGAAATTCCAAAGCAGAACTTCCTGACCCCCGATCAGGAATACGAGTGCGAGCACATGACGTTCAACCCGTGGAACTGCCTGGAGCAGCACAGGCCGCTCGGCAGCATCAATCGGATGCGGCTTGCGGTGTATCTTGCTTCGCTGCAGGTACGGCAGAAGCTCAACATGGTGGCATCGTGAGCGGGCGAACGAAACCGGGCCGGTCGGATGCGCCTCAACGGACGGGGTCGCTGCCGAATGCCGAGATCGCGGTTCTGCACGCCGAACGCCGGCAGCTTACCGTGGTGTTTGTCGACATCATCGGGTCGACGCCCCTGAGTGAGCAGATCGATCCCGAAGAATTCTTCGCGGTTATCAGAACCTATCGCGATATCTGCAACGAGCAGATTTCCCAGTACGGCGGCCACATCGCCAGAATGATTGGCGACGGACTACTGGCATATTTCGGCGTGCCGCAAGCGCACGAAAACGATCCCGAACGCGCGGTGCGCGCCGCCCTCGCGATCGCCGCCGCTGTCAGAGAACAGAAGTTCCCGACTTCGGATGGCAGCTTCGTTCGTCTCGGCGTGCGGATCGGGGTCAATACCGGCGTGGTCGTCGTCGGCAGTGTACCCGGCGAGCCCGCCGACCGGCGAGAAGTGTTCGGCAGCTCGGCACATATCGCGGCCCGCCTTCAGGAGATCGCCGGTGAGAATGGCGTCGTCGTCGGCTCGGGCACTTACGAGCTGATTCGCGGAATGTTCAGCTGTGAGCCGCTCGGCGGACGACGGCTGAAGGGCGTGGAAGAACCGGTCGAGGCCTGGCGCGTGGACGCCGTCGCGCGGAGCGAAAGCAGGTTTGACAGGGCGCGGGCGTCGCCGCTGCCGCCGATGATCGGCCGAGCCGTCGAAAGTGCGATGCTTGCCGAGATGTGGGAGCGGAGCGCAGCGGGGTCAGGGCGGGTCGGCGTCATCTACGGCGAACCCGGCATAGGCAAGTCCCGCCTCATTCGCGAGTTGCGTAGCTCCCTTACTGCATCTGCGATTGATATGCTGTCGTATCAGTGCTCGCCGTTTCACGTCAACACGCCGCTTGCCCCGGAAATCGAGCGGCTGAGGCGCGCGGCGCGCATTCAGGAGGCCGACGACGCGGAACTCTCGATAGCGAAATTACGCTCGCTGTTGGCGCGAGCCCTGCCCGATGTCGAGCAGGCTCTTCGCTACTACGGAGCCCTGCTGTCGATACCGGCCTTCGGCGAATACGAGCCTGCCGACCTTGGTTCGCCCTCCGAGCGCGAGCGTGTTTTTCAGGTGATCATCGAGGTCCTCATCGGGGCCTCGCGCAGGAAGCCTGTCCTGGTGATCGTCGAGGACGTCCAGTGGATCGATCCGACGAGCATCGAGCTGCTGCTACGCGTGATAGCTCGCTGCCATTGCGAGCGCATCCTGATTTTGATCACGCACCGCGATGACTACGATGCAAGTTGGTTATCGGGCTCCGCAATTCAACGGATTGCCCTGCAAAAACTGGCAGCGCTCGAATGCGAGCAGATGGTAGCAGCCGTCGCTGGCACCGGTTTGGTGCCGCGCGGGATTATCAGCCAGATCGTGGAAAGAACCGACGGCGTGCCACTCTTCATCGAGGAGTTCACGCGATCCGTCATCGATTCCGGCGCGGTCGAGCGTGCCGCTGACGGCCTGGTGCTGAGCGGGAAATTGCCCGAGCCTCTGGTGCCGGCAAGCATTCACGATTCACTGATGGAGCGCCTTGACCGACTCGGTACCGCCAAGCGCGTGGCCCAGATCGCCTCCGTGTTCGGACGGCAGTTCAATTATCAGGGCATCTCCAGCATGCTTCCGGGCAGAAGCGAATCGCTGGAACACGCACTGCAGGCTCTGGAGAGCGCCGGGATCGTGTATCGCATCAAGGAACCCCATGACACCGTCTTCGTGTTCAAGCACGTGACGATTCAGGAAGCTGCCTACTCCTCGCTCCTCAAGGAGGAAAGGCGCGAACTCCATGCGCGCGTAGCGTCGTGGCTGCTTCAGGAGGCGGCGATCGGGGAGAGCAGCCAGCCGGCCGTTCTGGGCTATCACTACGCGCGGGCCGGAGACATTCCGGATGCAATCGATGCCTGGCTGCAGGCGGGCAAATCTGCGCTCCGGCGATCAGCCACCAAGGAGGCCGTGGCTCATCTTCGCGAGGGCATTTCGCTGATATCGAAGCTGCCCGCTTCACGGCGGCGGTACGAGGCTGAAATCGCTCTGCAATCCAACCTTGCGATGGCATACACAGCGAACGCAGGGTGGTCCGATCCGAATGTCTATGAGCCCTACAGTAGAGCCCTCGAACTTTGCGAAAATTACGGGACTATTCGCGAGAAGGCTACGGTCTTGTGGGGCATTACTTTAGCCGAGCTGGTCAATTGCGAACTCAGCAAGGCCCTCGAACACGCGGGGGATTTCGTCCGGCTGGCAGAGGAATCGCGCGATGACGAGGCTGCCCTTATGGCGCACACCGCAGCCCTGATCGCCAATTTCTTTATCGGCAATCTGGAGCAGGCGCATGAATTGGCGGGTCTGATCAGGGCGCGCTACAATCCGCGAGAGCATGGGAAGCTCGTCCAGATCTATCAACATGATCCATTGATCGTGGCGCTGGTCTATTCGGGTCATATCGAATGGCTATTGGGGCGGCCGAATCGGGCCAGAGAGTGCTGTGCTGCCGCGCGGCAGCTTGCGAAAGAGATCGGGCACCCTTTCATGCGGGCATTCGCGTCCATTCTTGGCGTCAGCGACCACTGGTATGAAGGCGATCTTGCGGCCAATCTTGCCTGCGTCGAGGATGGCATGAAGATCGCCGACGACTACGGTTATCCGATGTACCGGGTCATCGGTCCATTGTGGGCGACCGCTGCGCTGGCGGCACGAGGCCCTGCGCCGCAGGTGCTCGAACAACTGTGCCGTCTGCTCGGCAAACTGCCGCCCGAGAATCGATGCATTCAGATGCCTCTCTACCGAATTCTGCTTGCCGCGGAATTCGGGCGGATCGGTCAGATCGATAGGGCGCGGACGTTCGCTGCTTCGGCCGAATCTGTGATGGAGCAAACCGGCGAACGCTGGCTCGCGCCGGAGATTTATCGGATCCACGGGTCGCTGCTTTGCAGCGAACCGGGCCGGGACGACGGCGCCGCCATGCGCCTGTTCAGGCGATCGCTGGCATCGGCAACGAAGCTGAGGGCAGTCGGCTGGGAATTGCGGACCGCGATCAGCCTCGCGCGCCTGCTCATGAGCAGCGGCGGAGGAGGGCGCGCCGAGGCACGAGACCTGCTCGTATCGGGGAGGGCGAAATTTCCGTCCGCCGAAACGTCCGCGGACCTGCGAGAGGCGGATGAACTGCTGCAGCAGTTGACCTAGTTTGACAGCGCGGCTCGACGAGAAACGCAAATCATCGGCGCGTCGTCACAGCATCGCAAAAGCGCTCGATGCGATCGCCACCGGCTTGGCATCGGCTGCGCCGAGCAAGGTGACACGGCCGAAACTCATGGTGCGCCCCAGGCGAACCACGCGTGCGTCCGCCAGCACGTCCGATTGTGTGACGGCGCGCATGAAATGCGTGGTTTGATCGACGGTTGTCATCGGCCGGTAGCCGCGGTTCGCCGCAAGTATCGCGAACACCATCGAAGTGTCGGCGAGCGCCATCAGCGCCTGACCGCAGACGATGCCGCCGCTGCGGCACAAGCGCTCGGAGAAGGCCATTCGCAGGATCGCGCCCGGCTGCCAGTCGGCCGCAGCGCCCGGCGGCGCGGCGCATTCGACCCGCTCGACGGACAGGCCGAGGTCCTGCACCCACGGCGCGAACACGTCGCCAAGGACGCGCCTGGCTTCCTCGATAGAGAATTGTTCCGTCCGTTGTTCGTGTTGCATGAATGCTGTTCCTCGCCCGGGTGGAGATCCGCATTCTTAATGCATTTGGCGGAAATGGACACTCGCGGCGCGGCTTGAAAAGGCCTGACTTGAGGCCGTATGATAAGGGCGTGGGGAGCGCGCGGCCATGTTCAGGCGATTGATATTGATTTTCAGCGCGATCGCGCTGGGTTTCGCCCTCAATGGCTGCACCAAATGCGGCCCGATCTGGGACGACTGGACGCAATCGCCGGGATCCTGCAAGTCGGACCGGCTCTGACGCAGGGCCGGCGCGCTTGGCGTTCCGTTCCGCGCGGTGGTATGTTGCGATGAAAATGCAGGGGATCATTCCATGAAGGTTTTCCGTTTGGCGGCGGTCGTCGTCTTTCTGACAGGACCGGCTTACGCGCAGACGGCGACGCCCAACATCAATCTGATTCCGGAGCTGCAATCCAAGACGCCGGAGGAGAAGGAAGCCGAGGCGGAAAGAGACAAGGCCTACAAGGAATCGCTGCGGAAGATACCCGACGCCAAGGTCTCTTCCGATCCGTGGGGCAGCGTGCGGGGCGCGGAGACGCCCAAGGCCTCGGCTCCGGCGAAGCCACGGACCAAAACCGGCAGTACGGCAAATTAAGACGGAGTGCGTTGGCACGCAGAGAACGTGCCCCGCGGGGCGTGCGCCCCGAGCAATCAGGCCAGCGCGGCCGATTGATCGAGCAGCGTTTCGTAGCACTCGCAGGACATCCGCAACAGAGCCGGCCGGTCCAGGATCTTGATCACGCCGCGGGAATAGGCGATCGCTCCCGAGGCTTGCACCTTGCTCGCGACTTCGGTCACCGAGGTGCGCCTAACCCCCAGCATTTCGGCGAGAAATTCCTGCGTCAGGGCGACGGTGTCGCTTGCCGCCCGATCCGCGGATTGCAGCAGCCAGCGGCAAAATCGCGCCTCGATCGAGTGCAGCGCATTGCAGGCGGCGGTGACCCGCGCCTGCGACAGCAATACCTCATTGTAGCGGATGCAGAGATTGCGCAGGGGTTCGCTGGCGGCAACGGCAGTCCTGAAATGGGTGGCGGGGATCCGGCTGCAGGCCAGCGGCATCTGCACCACGACGCGGACCAGCGATTTATACAGGCCAAGCCCGGCCATCGCGCCGACCACGCCCTCGCGGCCGACGGTCGCGGTCTCGATCGCCTTGCCGTCGCGCAGCACGGTGAGCAGTGACAGCATGCCGTAATGCGGGAAGTAGATCTGGTCGACCTCGTCGCCGGCTTCGGTCAGAACACCGCCCTGCTGCAGGTGGACCGTCGCGACATGCGGAAGCAGGCGATCGAAATGAGCGCGCGGAAGGAAGGCAAGCAGCTTGTTGTCCAAGGGGTGACCGGCGTTTGAAAAGGCTAGGACCACTGCGATATCCCGCCCGGTCGGTCGGGCCGATTTACCGCAGGGGGTGGGGAAGGGCGCTCCGAGAAGCGAACCGCGGGAACAGTATATAGGGGCAACCCGGGGGCGTTGTCGGTCCGGTAGCCGTCATAGCGCTGGTCCCGTTTGGGCTTGAACCCTCACTGGATAGCCTTTGCGGGTTGGAAATGTAGCGTTGGGAGACTGACACAGACGGGCTTTTCGAGTTGGTCGCCTGCGGCCTATCCGACTTCGCTGATCAATCGATGCTTCTTGTCGGTCCTCGGCGCGGCGGCGGTATCGCCCAGCAGCCGATCGAATTCCAGTCTCGAAATGTCGTAGCATTCGCAGGCGCGCCGCCGCAGCGCCTCGCGATCGAGGATCGTGACATGGCCGCGCCGATAGCGGATAAGCCCGGCCTTTTGCAAGCTTCCCATCACCTCGGTGACCGTCGTTCGCCGCACGCCCAGCATCATCCCGAGGAATTCATGGGTGAGCAAATAATCGTCTTTCGGCATCCGGTCGCGCGTCATCAAAAGCCAGCGGCAACAACGCTGTTCAACCTTGTGGAGATGACTGCAGGCAGCCGACTGCGCGACCTGGTTGAAGAAGGCATGCGCATAGCGAAGCATGATCAGGTTCAATGTCGGACTGCGATCGAGTTCGCCGCGAAAAATGTGGGCGTCGATGCCGAGAGCCGTCCCGGGGACCTGGACGTAAACCGATGACGGCGCATCGCTGTCGCCCAGACAAACCGGCAATCCTACCATTCCTTCGCTGCCGATGGTGCCGACCTCCGCACTTGCGCCATCGGCCGTGGTGATCACGAGCGATGCCACGCCTTCGATGGGGAAAAACACGTGTCTGATCGGACGCGATGCCTCATAGAGGCTTTTCTTATAGTCGAGCACGACCTGTGACAAATGCGGCCGCAACCGCGCGTAGTCGGTATCTGACAGCAGCGAGAGAAGCCGGTTGGTTTGTTGTTTGTGCTCGTGCATGGCTTGTCGCTCCGGGCGTTCAGCCGGCGCCCTGGTCCTCCGAGCCTGCGTGCCCAGCCGGGCTTTCCGGATCTTCCATGGCGGCGGCCCGCGCAGCGTATTCGTCGGCGAGCTCGAGCAGACGATCGCGCAAATTCGTGTCGGTAGAACCGCGGGCGAGGCGGCGGCAACGCTCGGCTTGCTCGCGAAGGTGTAAGGACTGCGCCATCGGACTCACTCGCAACGAGGCGGGAGTCCCCCTTGGGGGCTCTCAGTCGCCGGCGCCTGGAGGTCGTTGCCGGCCATGTCCGGGATTATATCGACTTTATGTCCGGTAAGCGACTCATTTTCCCCTTCGGGGGGCGGGCGGGGACTCGGATTGGTCCCCTTAGGCGCTATATTCTCGGGGTCGTTATGTGTGTTCGGAGTTGCGACATGGCCTCTCGCCCGCGCGATCTCGCCGACCGGATGGCCCGACGGCGCAAGCTTGATGACGGCTATCTGCGCGAAACCTTCACGTTGCCGCGCGAAAAAGCGCGGGCCCGGGCGCGCGATTTCCTCACCCGCTACCCCAAGGCCGCCTACATGAGTTCCGTCGAAAGCTGGCGCGAACTACCTGATGGAGATATCGAATTCACCATGCGGCGGCTGCCGAGCGCCGACTAGCCTGCTTTCGCCGTCCCGGGCTTACCGAACCGGGCGCTGGCGATCTCAATCGAACGCGACGCCGACGCGTTTTTCCTTGCGCCAGATGACGTGGCACGGTCGCTTCAGTTGATCGGTCCGGACAACCAGCGTGAATCGGTCTGGAACATTGAGCGGGCTCAGGGCTTCGAGCGCTGCCCCGGTCTGGGAAAGGTTGCGCACATTACAGGCGATTGCTTCGCCGCCGCACTCGATCGAGCCGGCCTTCAAGATACGGCGACGCGGTATTATCCGTTGATGGCCCATCGGGCTGAGATACGCTGAAATTCTAAGCATTCCATAAACGCGACGCCCCGCAAGTCTGCGGGGAGTCGTTAGTGTTTCATTAATGGAATACCTGGCGCCCTCCAGCCGACGGCGAAATCCAAATGAAGTCGCTCGGGTTGCGGCAGATGCAGCGTCAGTGCCTGGTCGGGGTCGAAAAGACCAGTGACTGATCTTCAAACTCCTGGATCGGGAGCTTGTTGACGTCGGCTGCAGCGTAGAGCTCCTGCAGCGGCATCATGCCTCCGGTTACGCTGGTGGCGGGCGAACGCGACGGCAGCAGGGTGGTTGCTGCAGCGAGCAACGCGACCGCTGCGAACGTAGAAATCATCAGACGCTTCATGGGAACCCTCCATTGACCTACCTACAGGTGCGTCTGCAGCGCTGCGGCGAGGTTCAATCACGGTTCAATCACGTGATGCGGAGCTTTTGGAGGTGGCGGTATCTTTGTGGACTGGAGCGCTATGGGTTTTGGTGGGATCGGCATGGACGTTTGGCCCAGCTCGCCCATGTCTTGGCGATCACCCAGGCGTGCCTTATTTCAGGTGCGGGCGGATCAATCAGCCGATTCCACATCCGGCGCCAGCGGACTCGGATCGGTCACCGGCATGGTCTCATCAACCTGGGACTTGAGATCGGCAGCCCTTTCGATCAGGACCGCCGCAAGTTCGGGGTTGTTGGTTGATTTGGCGAACTTGAGAAGCGTCGTCGCCTGACGCGTGAAATAGCTCCTGCCGACCACTGTACTTCCCCGTAATGTCCGTGCCCGCAACTGCATTACGTGCAAGTCGCCATTTCGTTCCGGCTCGAATGTACGAAAGTGAACTCAAGGGCCAGATGCGCCCTCAATAGAACATCTCGGTCGTTCTGCGGGTTTGGTAGTGCACCGCTTAACGTCCCGTAAGCAATGCCGCGCGGGTCGCAAAGAAATTGCCAGGTGCTGAGGAACCATTGGGCATTGCGGGGAATTGTGTGGCCGTGCCGTTCCCTGCCGTTCGGCACGTCACGTGGTGGCTCGACCGGTCCCAGCCCGCCCCCGGCTGGGGCCGTTTCCTTGGTCCCGGCGATTACCTGGTTGAGCGATCCAGAGTTCGGTTGGGACGCATCCCGCGCTGTCTTTTTGTTTGAGCATGATCTCCGCGCAAACGCGTTCCGCGTTTGTCGCGAGGAACAACCGGTATCCACGTTCCGGATCGTGCCCTAGATTGCCTGTTTGTCGGCTTTGTCGAATCCAAGGCCAGCCAAGCCGGCATTGCGCAATTGGACTGGATCGCGCTCGCCATTCCTGGCTGCATCAATGATCCGCCTGGCGATCACTTCGTAAACGATTGTTGGTTGCCCCTTGTCGTGAAGCTCCTTGCAAGCGGCATCGAATGCTTCGCCCAGGATCCCGGTAGCGCGATCGTCAAAGACCACCCCGGATTTTTTGATAAACGGCAGGATCGACGCCATTCAAGTTCCCCCATCAAGTATGCCGCAAGCTAAGGCCATATTGCACAGTTTCCAAAACGACACTGCCTTCCGCGCAGCGAAAGGCGGGGAAAATCCGGACAGATGCGGCGGCGAATCCAGACCGGCGCGGAGCTCGCGGCGCCCGGCCTGCGTTTGCTCATCGTGGGCAACCGAGGAGTCCGAACATGCCAGTGTTGTTGCTTTGGGCCGTCCCCGCCGTCATCGTTGTCGGCGGCGTCGGCTATTACCTGGTTCGTGCCGTGCACTAACCGATTTTCCAAGAGGGAAAGCTAGCCGGCGAAAACTGGCCGGGTCTCTTCATCGCTTGGCGGCCCCGACGCGGCCTACTGCTTTTGCTCACGATGAAGTGATGCTTTTTGCGCCTGCAAATCTGCGATCAGGGTCTCAATCCGTTCGACCGTGACCTGATCGCCAATCGACAAGACCATTTGCCGGTAATGATCGATCTTTTTGTCGAGCTCGGCGCACTTACCGCACATGGTGACCCGTTTGAACCGCATGTTGAGGCATCCCGTATTGGATGCCTGTTGGTAAGACTGCGGTATGGGAAATTTGTTCAATCAAGCCTGCTGTCAAATAGCCAACGATGGTTCCGCTGGGGAACCGAACGGGACGATTCATTCCGGTGACGTCAGCCCCGGCGATGACACCCATGGACGCCCCCGGCCTGCATTAGGCGGGAGCACAACCGTCACCGATGAAAGCCGAGGCGGTGCGGCGATGTCGGGACTCGAACCGGGTTGTGTGAAGGTGCCGCGGCGGCCTTATTCGGGCCGGGGCTCCAGCTTCATCACGAAGCGCGCGCCGCACCAAAGCTCAATCGCGTGGCCAATGACTAACTGCTTGGCCCACTCGATGGCGTCGCGATCCTCGTCGCAGGAGCGTGCTTTGTAGTCGTTGAAATGGCCGTCCTGTCCGATGGTATAAGCCCGGTAGTCTGCCACGGTGTACGGACCTTATTTTGGCGGCGACAATCCTGGCGACGAAACCCATTCATTGATATGGGATGCGGTCTCTAGCTGGCTCGCCTTGCGCAATAGGTGTTCGCGCTCTCTCCCATAAGGCAGCTTCTCGGCCTCACGCCTGAAGGCTTCGGCCTGCTGGCGCCACTTCTGTTCGGGTGATTGTTTTTTACTGCCCATCAACGCTCTCCCAGTTCGCTAGGGCGTGAGTGCGACCGGCTCTCTGTCACCAATGGATGCCCAAGGGACGGTGCGGTGATGGCAAAGTTTAGAGCCGTTTGCTTTTGACAGTCTGCACGGTTCCCGACTCAAAACTTTAAGCGCGATCCCTCAACCAGACGATGTGCCGGACTTGTTTGACGGACCGGGTAGAGGCCGCCAACTGCGGCGGCCTCCAAGGCCGGTCTAATTGCAGGTATCTATCGGATATTGGAAAAGGACTAAGACACTCCGGACGGCGCGTTCCATCAGAGGAACGCCCCCTGTAGTTGCTGTTCGCCTAGCGTTCGCGGGATTACATTCCTTGATCTATCTCAGGGTCGGCCGAACCTCAAACCAGGCCACTGCCAAATTTGTGTGGGGTAACCTTCGGCGTCGCGGTCGGCCTGCAAATCGCAAAGTGATGGATTGACGAGCGGTCGCAAGACATTCCAGCGGGCGGCTAAGGCGGCCTTACACGCTCACGTAGTAGGAGTCGCCGTCCCTTTTGCGGGTCAACACCGCCACCCAGGTATTGCCGCGCAAGTGGGGTCGGGTACTCCATAGTTCGGCCGCCAGCCTTTGAGCGGCGCGAAAGGCGTCCAGCTCTGTGTCGAATGGCAAGCCCGTGGGATCGCTGGCGTTGTGCTTGCCCTGGAGGTCAAAGAAGAAACGGCCCATTTTCATGCCCGCTAGCGACACGGCACGAATCTAAGCCGCAAAGGTGAACATCAGTTCCAGAGCCCGTAGTGGTCCAACGGAAACCCGTTAGCGTTCCGTAAACAGAGCACCTAGATCTCGATAACTTGGGCGGCCACGCTCTAGATGCAGACCACACCCGCAGCGGGATTGGTTCCCAATGAACTATAGGACCGGCCGCCGGTAGATTTGTGCCGGCTATGGCTTCTGTTTGATGGCAGGGCAATTGGAAGTGGTCGGCTGGGGCCGTCCGCATTTCAAAGTACCGGGCGGCCCCACCACGTTCACAAGGCGTTCACGGGACCGTGACCTTGATCTATCTCAATGATCGGTTTGGCGACAAATGAGGCCACTGCGAAATTCAAATTAGGCCACAAGGGGTTAAAGTAGGCCAGTACCCGCTCAGCGGTACTGGCCCCTTATGCCAGCCCCGCGCCCAATAGGGGCCACTCGTCATGAGTGAAAGGGGCCACTCTAGGGGCGCGCGGTGAAGGGCGCGCGGGAGGGATGCCTAGCGTTAGTCAGCATCGTTGCCATAGCGATGGTAACGGCAATCCCCAGCGTCGATTCGGTAGCCGCTCAAAAATTGGGCCGGCCCTATGCTGGTGTAAATGGTTTCAAGGTTGACACAGTTATATCGATGGCAAAATCGGGTTATGCGCTCACCGCCTCCGAAACCGTCGTCGTAATAAACCGCCCCCCATATGTACAAATAGGAATCGATCTTTCGCCAAAGCTTCCCGGGCTCGTCGCCCACGTCGATAGCGCGTCCTCCTTGCACCATCATGCCGCCCGGCGGCAACGTGTTTTGTCCCTCGGCTCCA
>WNGO01000630.1_pt1 | contig 21836 bp, 25 predicted proteins | sample 5400511 | NCBI WGS metagenome assembly WNGO01 (sample SAMN13153380, study PRJNA577476) | soil metagenome | isolation source: 20 cm soil or saprolite under Garry oak tree replicate 2 | place: USA:California | collected 2016-06-15 | reverse complement strand
CCGCTGAAATCGGGGAACCACAAACTGAGGTACAAGGGATCGGACATAATACGAAACCGTGTTTCTATTTTAACCGCGATAGGGGATCAGTACCGGAGCAGAGTTCTGCCTGATCAGTGGCGGGAAGGGTAGACCGGACCTCCTGCGAGGGCACAGCCGGACTTCGATCGTTCAAGGATTCCGGGAGTGATGGGGGTGTCGTTCGCAGCAGCACCACCCGTTTTTGACAGTGCTAGAAGGTACTGTTAGCATAAACAGTTTGCTGGCATTCCTGCCTCCAGCCGTCCCCGTCGTCTAGCCCGGCCTAGGACATCGCCCTTTCACGGCGGTAACACGGGTTCAAATCCCGTCGGGGACGCCAAATCAAATCAATGCTTTACACGAAAACCCCATCAGCCTCGCGATACACAGAAAATACACGCTCTTTCGGCCGGATCATCCCTACAACTTTGCTTTGCGCCGCCCGCTTGTCGGGCCCGAGAGCTTGGGTGTAGGTATCCAGCGTCATCCTTGACGTTGAGTGTCGTAACAACTCCTGCACTACCTTCACATCCTCACCATTGCCCTTGAGAATCGAAGAAAATGTATGTCGAAAGGTATGCCACGACATCTTCTTCTGGATGCCCAACTTTCGGGCCATCGGCTGGATGTAGTCACGCATCACCGCGCTCAGCCAGACGGGTTGTTTCCCGCGCTTGGCTCCGGCACGGTTGGCTTCGGTGGCCCATACATAGTCGGACGGCTTCTTGTAGGGCGTCACCGCTTGCCAGGCCAACAGTTCATGAGCCACGAACTCGTCGATCGGCATCAGCTTTCTTGAGGTTTCGGTTTTCACCGGGCCCACGTGCTGGTCAACCAATGATCGGGTGACACTCACTTGGAGCTTCTTGAAGTCGAAGTCTTCCCACTTCAGCCCAGCCAGTTCGCCTCGGCGGAGCCCGGATGGCATGTCAAGAAACAGCATGGCCCTTTCCCGGATGCCAAGAGCTGCCAGAAGCAATTGCATTTCTTGGGTTTCGAGAATATCAGGTGTACGTTCTCGTTTTGCAGAGACGCGCACTCCTGAACGCTTTGTCGGACCAGTGATGGGGTTCCGGTCGGTCAGTTCCCGCCGACCTGTCGTTTCTGTTTACGATCCTTCCCGGCGAGAAGACGAACGAGCATCTCGGCACGGAGTACTGGGCGGTGCTCGAAACAGACAACAGCACGCCTTACTTCCTCAACCTGCATACCCGCGACGTTGCCCATACCCTGATTCTCGGGATGACAGGCAGTGGCAAAAACATGAAATTAGAAGAAGTCAACACACGAACCAAAGAGGCCGTCGATTTCCTCGTTGCAGCATTGGAGTCCGGTCACAGTGAAGTCCTCACCGCATACCTCGGAGCAATGGCGAAGTTTCGCACCTACAGCTTCGGCAACATCATGCTCATCGCACGCCAGAAGCCCGATGCTACCAACGTCGCCGGACTTCGGACATGGAACTCGCTTGGCCGCTTCGTTAAACGGGGAGAAAAAGGAATTTTCATTCTCGCCCCGATGGTCGGAAGACGAAGCCCGAGGGATGTAGCTACCGACGAGCCCAGTGAAGATGCAACAACGGATGGTAAACGGACGCTGTACGGATTTCGGCCCGTCTAGTTTCTGACAGATTATCTCGTGATTTGCGGCCGAGCCTCTGCGTGCTCGATCGATCCCGCCTGTGCCACTTTAGAAAGGTCCCCTCGATAGCAGCAAGCACATCATCGCTCAACTCTTCTGCCCTGTGCAAACACTGTCCAACTTCGACACTAAGCTGGATAAGTCATGCCATTCCTTACAAGTTGTCGTCCAGCGCGTAGGGTAGCGTTCAATGCTGGCTCTCCTTGGTGGCCAATTTCTCAGCGGCCAGCTCTTCCGCCGTGGTCAAAGCGTCGGCAGCGCTGACCTTCACATCTGGTTCCACACCTTTTCCTTCCCAGTCACCCTTCGTTACAGGATTGATCGGACGGCCAAAGGGGACTCCAATCGTGAAGTGATCTCCGGCTGGCATTCCTCTCATAGGATGTGCGCCGCCACCGGTCGTTTCGCCCACGATAGTAGCGCGCTTTTGCGTCTTCAAATCAAAGGTGAATTCCTCCCCACCCGAAAAGGTCTGGCGCGAAGTGAGTACATAGACGGGCTGCTCGACAAAGCGTGGCCCGGGGATCCAGGGAAGTGTCCAATACTGGTGGGTCTCGTTGTCGTGTCGGTTGGTCAGATCGTTGATATGGGTTGGCTCCCGAAACAGGTACGAAACCATGAAATCGACCATATCGGGATTGCCACCATGATTCTCGCGCAAGTCAAAAATCAGGGCATCGGCATGCGCCACAAAATTCATCGCGGCCACGACAGTAGGTCCACACACGTCCGGGTCTGGAAACGCTCCGAACTTGATATAGCCAATGTTGTGATCGAGGATCTCCACCTTGGAGAAAGTGCAATTGTCATGTTCCATCATCGTGCGGAACCTTGCTTCATCAGCGGGGTTCGGCTGGTGCGGCACGTCAAGAACGCCGGACTCACCAGGCAAGGTGTACGGATCGTATCCGACAGAGAGATGCCGGTCTTGACTGACGGCGCGTAGGTCGCGAGTGAGTGCATCAGCGAATTCGTTGCCATCCACAATAGACTTATAATCGCCGTGCTGTTGATGGTCACGGACGGCCTGAATCATCTTCGCCGCGATATCCGGATACACGTAATACTCAGTTAGTCGGTCACTGATGGCGTCAATCGTCTTCTGCCGGCGAGTCTCATCCAATTGAACGTCATCAAGTTTCGCGCCCGGGGGAATCGCACGGATATTGAGATGCTTTACTCGCGGTGGCATCGTACCGGAGAGCTGCAGCACCCCGTACGCATCGAGGTTGTCTCCCCGTCCGTGAACCATAAACGAGAGCCTGTCTGGGTTGCTCTGCACGATCGAAACCAGCGTAAAGCCGCCGGTCTGGCTGCTAAAAGAAATCAGTCGGTCTGCACTGTTTTCCGGATCGTATTCCTTCAGGTAAGCGACGATTCGGTCGTGATTCCCGCTATTGAATGCATCCAGGAATGCCCGAAGCGTCCGACCTGCCGGAGTATCCGGAACGCCCGCGTCCGCTCGTGTGACAAGCGGAATAGTGGCAACCATCAAGAGGACAAAACACAGGCTAGGTCTGACGATAGTGCTGTTTCGCTTTTCTAGCACAGGCGATTGACGGAGCATCGTGGCCTCCGGGCAGTAGTAGGCACAGCGGCATCTATTCGCTGTTATCAGCGGAAGATTTTAGCACCGACTGCGTGAGAAATCGTCGATTGTGCACTACAACAGTGGAGTGGCGAAGAATCTCCATTACGCTCAAACCCCTGCCCGACGGGAAGATAAGCGTAGACAACTATTACATCTGTACAGTTGTAACTCAATTCAAACCGAAGTATGACAACGGCTGATCACTTTCTATGACTAGTCATTGACGATGGGCCACAATGACTTTGTCCTGTTCAACCAAACATAGACTGTCAATTCTTCCGCGATCATTGGGGGTGAAATCAATCCAGCCATTCCTGGCCCCAGCTATGACGAATTTCGTTTGCGATACGGGGGACAGTGCACGGCGCGGTCGTCCAGCGACAATGAGAGAGAGGTGATCCTCTTCTATGTCAATCGAAATCTTCAACGCTGGCCATTTGGAAAGATACTTTCCAACATAAGGCTCAAGTCGAAGCTGTACAAGCATCGACGTGAGCACCGCGGATTTGTGGGGATTTGGCGAGTTGTTCTCAATTACAGCTGTGCGCTGTCGTTCGACGGGAATGACATCCAGTTGCAGGTGGTCGGAGATCAGACGAGGCTTGTCAGAACCCGCTGGAATAAGTTCGGCTGACTTGGATGCGAAGTGATTTGGCTCTGTGCTCGCCAATATTTCTGGGCTCGGATGAAACACGCTCTCAAGAATGCGCAAGTTCACGATATGAATCCCGCTATAGTGAATTGCGTAGACGGTCGCAGAGAACAGAATTATCGACAGCACAATGCCATGAACGATTGCGGACATGCGAGGCCGAAAATTATCGAGTGTCGCAAATGAAAGAGTATCGTTCGAGGTTGGCTGCGCCAGGGAAGTCGTGGGTGCGCTGATCCCGAGGTGTGGTCGGAACGTCCATTGCCGGAACAGGGAAAGAAAGCAATCGAACACGAGCTCGAACGCTGCCCGCGTACCTCTTTGTTGGTCAAAGATATAAAGAATTTCGTCTCCGAATCGTTCGCGAAAGCTGGCGGGGTGCGAACGAACGGCACAACGGAATAGACGCCTGAGCATCAGAGACTCCTAGGACTCGGGTTTCTCAGTCGCAGGCGGGCTTCGCGAACAACTTGTGTTAGGCGCGCCGTCTCGGCCTTGAGGACGTTCCGCCCTGTATCGGTGAGGCGATAGTAGCGACGGCGAGGATCATCATCTCCGCGACGTCGGCCCAGTTCCTGAACCCACCCAGACTGGATTAACTTCTGCAGATTGTCGTAAAGCGTGCCCGGACCAAGTCTGTACAGGCCATCAGATTGCCTTGTGATCTCCTGCATGATGCCGTAGCCGTGGAGGTCATCTCCGGCAAGTGCGAGAAGAATGTGCAAGGTTGCCGGCGATAAAGGCAGAAAGGAATTTGATCGAATGGGCATACTCGGAGTGTGATATATCGGAGTCCGAGCGAAATGTCAAGGGTTTATACCGAATGGCTGTTGATAGGTTATTGAAAAATTGCGATTGCAGTCAGTGTCTCGTGACCAGAGCCTGGGGATCGCAATTCCCCTATCCGGAAGAATGTGGACCTATCATCAAGGATTGTGCTGTTTCTTACTGTCAAGGCAGCCTTGCTCGATGTCCTTGACATCGGGCAGATTCGGCGCTCCCTCCAGTATTGGATCTTGGGCCTCCTCCACAAAACCGTCGGCAACCTCCTTCGGTGACTTCGAGGCACCCGGAATCCCTACCAGAACCTCTCGCCGCCTCACCTCTGTCAGGTGATCTGCATCGACCACAATGTTCGCAGGCACTGGCTCTTCCAATCTAAACTCCTGGGGACCTAGGTAGAGGAAAGCATCGATATAGTGTTCCAGCGGTTTTTCGGCCTGTTTTTGCAGCCTTGGGGGAAATAAAGTAAGTTGCGCCTTGCAATCGGGGGTGACCATGATTCCCGGCGGGAAAATGTCAGTGAGCAACAAGGCACCCAGCCATGTACCTTTCGTTGGGGCGATCGAGGGATTGGGCCACAATGCGAAGGGGCTGATGGATGTGACTGGCCGGTTGGTGTCGTAGTCGCGAAGATCGCTGAGGACAAAGGTGCGGTTCGGATAATTTTTCTCATAGGCCGACACAGCACTGTCATCAATTCCGTGCACCAGGTGAAATGTGCCAAAAAGCATCAGAGCCTTACGATGTTTGGATAAGACCTCTTTTTCCATGATGGAAGCGATGCTAGCTTCGCGATCGACAAATTTGTTTGCTTCTTCGGAGGTCTTGACCTTGTCCCAGTCAACGGGGGGATCGCAAGCCAGCACGCGGAGGCGCTTAGTTGTGGGGAGTTTCTGATTAATGGCGCGAACGAGAGGAAAAAGCTGCTCATAGAAGCCCGAGTAACTGCACATCGACTGCGTGGTATTTCTCCACGCTTTGCGGGCTTCGGTGAAAGGCACATCTTCTCCAGCGATGTAACGGTCGAGAACAGGCTGATAGAGCGCATTGCCGCATTCGACTGCGATGTCATTGACCTTTACGGGGAAGGCCGGATCGCGGATGAGGGCGAGAACGAAGTCATCTAGATCTTTCATTCCATGCGCCGCTGGCATCGCCACGACTTCGTATCTATCGAAGGTGGCAAGAATAGTGGGTATGGCAGGTTCGGGACTGGGTTCTGAGGCGGTTGGCTTCGTATGCTGGGTCTGGCTTGCCGCTTGTAGCGCGGCCATCAGGAACAGCAACACGATCCAGCCAGAACGAGCAAGTCGACATAAGTCGCGGATCTCCGATTGCTCCTGAGAAATCGTGCTGCCGAGTACGGGGTCATGCATGGATTCTTGCTCCTGACTTGCCGCCCGCACGATATCAGAGATGAATCGAACCGTTCGGCTATAAGTCGGCAATAGATATATCGTATACCGAGCGAGTCGTCAAGTATTCTGCGAAAGGCGGGTGCTCAGTTGACGAACAATCTCTTTTGCCACTTATCGAACGGGTCGTGGGACTGATTGAGGATCAACAGTTATCCAGTTTCAGCGAGACCGCTCGATCGCAGCGGCGACGTCATCGGTCAATTCCTCCGCTCTCTGCAACGCTCCCTTGATCCTAACAATCTCCATCTCGCGGGCCGCGATCTGCCCGGCAGGTTCGCGGTAACCTCGCGCAGCCACCAGGCTACGTTCGTGACTGGCAAGCATGCGCCGAAAAATCGGTACCGCACTTTTCTTCGGCTGCGCATGCGCGCAGCCGAGGCAGATCAGTCCCTTCGGACAATGCTCTCCGGTGGGCAGGGCGCAGAGGTGCGTGCCCATATCGCGCAGGTTGCAGCTCGCAGTGAAGGCCGCCCACTCCGCGGCAGTCGGGTTCTTCAGACCGTCTTGGCCGTAGTAGGCGTTATAGAGGCTGCGCACGGTCTTGCGATACTCCTCGATGAGCTGACTGGGGTAGAGCTTGGCGTAGATCATCACGGTGTCCGGAGAGGCGTGACCGAGCAGTGCTTGAATGATGTGCACAGGCGTGTTGTTGTTCAGATGTTCGGATGCAAAGACGTGCCGGCAATCGTGTGGCAGCAGCACGAGAGGAGAGCCGTTTGAGCGGCGAGCTCCAGCGTCGATCGAGATCTCGCGGATGCGACTGCGAATAGTCTGAATACCAGCGGTGCTGGGATGGCGAATACCCTGGATCAGTACGGCGCCGGAGGGCGAGGGCGCTTCTCCTGCAGGTCCCAATGATCGCAAACAGGAACTGACTCGCTGTTGTAGAAGCGTTTTACGTATCGGATAATCTCCGCTAGGACTCGGCCGAGCCCATCGCCGATGGGGATGACGCGAGCGCGATCAAACTTCGACGGCTTGATGTGTAAGAGATAATAGATGCGGCTGTCGGGCATCTTTCGCTTGAGAATGTCGAACGTGGTCAGTTCGCTCGCCTCTTCGATGCGCAAGCCGCTCTGCACGAGCAGTTCCAAGAGAGCCCAATCCCAGAACGTGTCCACCTCATCGGACCACGGATAGCCGCGCGTGGTTGCGACCCTCGGCGCTTCTACAGCAGCTTTCCACTGCTGAAGAGCGAAGGCGCGAATCTTCGGCATCTCGCGTTCGAGATCAAGTACCGTCGCTGTGATGCGAGCTCGGGTGCGTTCGCGTGCCTTGTCGAAACCGTACCCGAGAAACGTGTGGCGCGTCGCTGGAATCGTGCGCGGAGCGAAGCGCTTGAAGGGAGAGTCGGGTTCGGTTGCCGAGGCGCAGAGGTCCGAGAAGAAAACGCGCAGGTCCACCAGCCAGCTATGTGCAGTTGGACGCACTTCGTCGCCGGCACCCGGACCCCGCTGTACCTCGCGAACGCGCCGGATCGCATGCGGGATGTAGTCGCGGACATGGCGCGGCAGAATCTGGGAGCAACGCTTAACGTCGGGATGCTTATCACGAATGAATCGCCAAAAATGTGCGAGGGCAATGACTTTATGCCGCAATGTCCGATAGACATCACTGACGCGGGCCTCGTAGGTTTCCAGATACAGAATCATGATCTGCCTGAAACGATCTGGTACACCAGCATTCTCGACCAGTTCCGACGCCTTCATCCGCTGTCTCCTGCCGTGGCGGGCGGAGCCCCGCTTCGGGGTTCGAGAAAACACGCCGAGTGAGCAGAGTGCAGCATCGAGCGCGTCGGTCCCCTACGACCAGCGAACCGCCAGCAACTTCAGATCATCATCCTTTATATGGTGGAGGCGGTCATAACCGCGTACGAGTAGAATCCGCAGTCCATTCGAAACCGCCAGCTGGCGGCTGTGAGCTGAAGTCCATGTGATCGAATTAGTAGCTTGTAAAAGCGACGTGTGCTGTTGTGCCAGTGGGTGATCTTCGGGCAAGTGCGCGATCCACCGGTTCACGCGCAGGTCGGACAACATGTCCAGACTCGGAGCGATCATCCGTGCAGAAATCAGGACGCGTGCACCCCAAGTCCAATACTCCCTGCCGCGACACTCGACGCCAGCCTTCCACTTCAGCCAAAACCTCTTCTCGAAATCGTTCCAGCGCTGTTGCAGAGTTGATCCGCTGCAACGATCAAGAGCATCCGCCAGGTATCGACAGACCGTCCGCATCTTCGACCTCTCGAAGCTGTTCGGCATACGGAAATGCGTTGTGACCTCGTCAACCAACGCAAGCAACTTGTCTCGGTCGTAGCGCTGCGTAGCCAGGGCTTCTGCTTTCTGGAATGCGGTCATCTTCTTTAATGGCTCCTTGTTCTCTCCGCGTTTTAAACCCCTCATTCCCTCGTTCGAAACCCATAGCAGAGACGACCCTTTCCGCCGTCAAGGGTAAAACTGTCGCCAGCCACAAACCGGCTGCCCTGTGACTGCTCGGGCCGCTCTGCACAACACCTCTCCATTACGAGGGAATGAAGTTGTTTAAACGCTCGTAAAGGAGAAAAACAATGCAGCGAACCGAAAAGCAGGGCATCTACACCCGGATTACCAATCAGATCGTCAGCCACTTGGAAAAAGGAGTCAGGCCTTGGGTTCGGCCGTGGAATGCAGAACACGCAGCAGGACGGATTACTCGCCCACTCCGCCACAACGGGAAGTCTTACAGTGGAATCAACGTTCTCTCTCTGTGGGCGAGCGCCATGGCGCAGAACTTCACGGCTCCTATCTGGATGACCTTCAAACAAGCAAACGAGCTTGACCCTCATATCCGCAAGGGCGAGAAAGGCTCGCTTGTCGTGTACGCGGACAGCATCACCAGAAAGGAAACCGACGAAAAGACGGGCGACGAAATCGACCGGGAGATCTCGTTTCTCAAGGGCTATACCGTTTTCAACGTCGAGCACATCGACGGCCTGCCGGAAGTTTATTACGCGAAAGCCACTCCCACACTCGATCCTGTGGCCCGCATCGAGCACGCGGAACGGTTCTTCACAGCCCTGGGAGCAACCATCCGACACGGCGGAAATCGTGCGTTTTACAGCATTGCCGCCGATGCGATCCAGATGCCGCCGCTGCCAACGCTGTGACCATTATGCTGATCGACGCGCAGGTAGAGGTCGGCTGTCGTGCTTAGATGTGAATGCCCGAGAATCTCCTGAGCGACCTTGATGTTGCCAGTGGTTTCGAGCACGCTTTGTGCGAGCGCGCGGCGGAAGAGGTGCGTATGAACCGAGATGCCTGCTCTTCGGCCGATGTAGCGCAGGGCCGATTCAAAACTCGCATAGCGAAAGAGGCTTACCTTGACCCTTCCGCGAAGCGATCCAAACGGCGTGAACGTCCGGCGCCGCACGGCGTTCGGTGCGCAAGTACTCTTCGTAGATCGGCCAGAAGTCATCGGTGACAGGCACGCGGTGTTGATCGCGCGCCCCCTTCAACCGCACGGTGATGAAGCGCCGCTTGCGATTGACATCCTCCAATGCCATGCCCAAAATCCCGTGTCGGCCAGCAACCGGACTCCAATCGCCGATGCGCTTACCCGCGCGAGACAGCAACGTCAGAATCGCTTTATCGCGATAGGAACCGGCGCTGTCGATCAGCTTCGCGGCGACCGTCGGACGATGACCACGAAGCAGGTTCGTGAAACCAAGGCCGAAGCCGTGGCCTTTGTCGTTTGCCAGTCTGTTGGCCTGAAGACGGGAACCGCATCCGCCGATTATGTGACGGTGAAATTTATGTGACGCAGCCGCCGATTGGGGGCGGAATGGCGGTGTTTTCTATAAGGAGAAGGTCACATAATTTTGAGCCAGTGGTATTCGGGGAGTGCGACGCTGTAAGGTTTCAGCACGTCTGCAACAGACAATGGAGGCCGGTGTCCTCCCTTAGCACCGACCACGACCCTCAACGGGACTGCTTGGCGTATTTAGTCCAAAGGCAGTCCATGTCGTCGCCAACGCCGTAGCCAAAGGCATGACCAATTTCCCGCACACGGTTGAGTCGGACGATCAGGCTATCGCGGCCGTCCGCAGGTAACGTTTTGGCCGACTGGAGGGCTTGCTCGAACATGCGTACCAGGGCGTCGAAAAATCCTTCCTCTTGGTAACCGATATCCTGACAGTATCCAGCTGCTTGCTCGCAGTAGAAAACCAGCAGTTCGGTGAGTCCCGCGGGGTCACCCACAGCCTTTTTGTACTGGGAGATGGCCTGCTTCGCTTTGGAGACGGACGTGTCCTGGTTGCGAAACGGGTCAGGCCAGAGCCAGCGATCGATGGTTTTCTTGTAGGGCTCCAACACGTCCTCGCCCAGGCCAAAGCGAGCGTGAAGGAACGCCTGGTTGTCTTTGTGTGAGGCGTATAGATGATGAGGCAAGTCCAACAGCGCTGTCCGATCAAAAGTGGCGAGTTTGGCTTTGACATCGGTCCAGGTCGGGTCCGTTTTCGATTCACGTTTCGTCATAGGATTCTTCGAGGGCTGGCCTCATGTGTAACTCTCAAGGAGCTGACCTAAGTCAGAAGCAGTAGCCTTGCGCCAGCCAGTAGTGCCAGTCACCGATCGCCTCGACAGTGGATTCGTCCGCGTCGGCGGCAGTTAGTTGGGAGAGTGGCACCGCGACATTGCGGCCATGCCAGCGAAATCAACACGAGCATGTCGTGGGCACAGGAATCTTCCGGTGCCAGGCTGCGGACGTCGACCGTTTCCCCCTTGCGGAGCGGAGAGACTACTTTGGCGGCCATGCACCGAGCCGAGAAAGGAAACTGGATTTTGTTCTCCAGGTAGTAGTAGCAGCCGAGAGCCTGTTCTTCTGGCCCATACGCATCGACGATAACTTCATTGTGGATTCGTTCTTCGCGGATGCGGTTCTTGCGCAGCTTGGGCACGTACTGCTCGATTCGAAGGCTTGTTAAACTATCGATCCATCGTCTTGGGCGGGACTTCAAAGCTTCTTCCATTCCGGCAAGGTCGCTGCCTCAGGCGTCGGCGTCGGTATACGTGCTCAAGACGGCTTCAATGCGTTCGCAGAGTTGGTACAACTGTTCTTGCAGGACTTTGTTCTTGGCATGGTTTGCTTCGGCGGCCACATCGCCTGTAAGTTCATCGAGTTCGTCGAGAGTGAAGTGAAACACGGGGCGTTGCCCCGGTTGCGGCACGACTCGCAGGCGGTTGGTTATCGATTCATCGGCGAAGGTGTGGGAAATGATCAAGTCACGTTCGCGCTGGTTCAACTCCAGAGGAACAGTCGCATGTGCCTTGATGGGGATGCGCTGCCTTTGGGGGCTGATCGGCCTGATAAACGTCTTTGTCAGACGATTAGCGTTCGCCGACAGCTTCGGTGTTGAGGTGATCGAGCGCGTTGCCGCTTTGGGCCTAGAGCGAAACTTTTTGGCGAGTTCCTGGTTAACCTTCTCTACCGAAAACTCTTCGGCATCGAATGGTCCGCGCCACATCATCCTCTCTTCATGTTCCGCATGGTTTGGATCAAACATTGCTTCCAGGTAGTCGGCGTAACCCCCGATTCCTCCCACGTCTTCTGGCGGGCAGCGCCGCTCGCCGGCGAGGCAGCGCGGATACGTCACGGCTGGTTCGGGCATAAGGATCGCTTCCAGCAGCAGTTCATGCTCCCAATCGTCGCCGTAGTCGTACACATACGTGAAGGTGGTACCTACGCGCGGCATCACCGCGGCAAGGCGTATCCGCTTTGCGTCGACCATTCCTAAATCATCAACACCGTCGGGATCGGGCGGTCCGTACTTCTTACTGCCCATTCGAAACATGTAGAGGTGGTAGTTCTCCCAGCCCATGACCACTTGCAAGACACGATGGAGTTGGGCCAGGGTATAGTTCCCAGTGACCTGAACACGGCGCCAGATCGGCGGGGTGATGCCGATTAAAGCCACTTTGAACTGGTAGATCGCCCCGCTTTGGGTCGCTCCCACGATTCCTCTCCTTAGCACTACAGTCTGCGCAACGGAGCATTCTTTCATTCACACCATCGCGCAGCAAGGTCTCGGCGATCGCGGGTAGTCCGGCTCGCTGCATGCAATATAGGCGTTGTTGTCGGATCCGTCGTCTAGCATCGGGCGCGGGCATGGAGGCCCGCACCAATGCTGGAAGAGTTTCTCGAACATCCCTTTTTCCTGAATCGTCACCGACAAGCACCACTGCTGAAAGAACGAGAGTCATTCCTCAGCCACCTGCAGCAACAAGGAACCAGCCGCAAAGCGCTGAGGAATCTTTCTGGGGAATTGCTGCCGGTGATGCGTCTTCTGAAGCTCACCGAGTTGCGCGATGTGTCGCTGGAGGAAATCCAGCGAGCGGCGCTCTGCTGGGTGCGCGAGCAACGCACGAATCCGAAGGCACAGTCATACGGCAACTCCGCTTCATTCTTTGTCTATGCGGCGAAGAAATGGCTGCGATTCCATGGACGGCTCAAGCGGCCGAGCGCACCGCCTATGCGATTCGCCGATCAACTCAACTACTTCGCCCGGTATATGACAGAGGAGCAGGGTCTTTCGCCCTATTCGGTGCGCTCTCATTGTGCGAAGACATCGAAGTTCCTGGAGTGGTTCGGAGAACGGCATCGCTTGTTGACGAGGCGAGGATCGAAGATGTGGACGAGTTCCTTGCGATGAAAGGCGCTGGCGGGTGGAGTCGCAGCTCGGTCTCGGTCGCTGCACAAGCACTGCGAGCCTTCTTTCGCTATGCCGAGACACGCGGATGGTGCGCCACCGGTTTCGCGAAGGGCATTCAGGGCCCAAAAATCTACAAATACGAGGGGGTGCCGGAAGGCCCCAGTTGGGAACAAGTGTGCAGGCTTCTGCGATCCGTCAAGGGTTCAAATCCAGCGGTGCTGCGCGCACGGGCCATCCTTTCCTTGCTTGCGATCTATGGACTGCGCACTGGCGAAGTCTCACGACTCATGCTGAGGAATTTCGATTGGCGTGAAGAAGTGTTCGAGGTGAATCATTCGAAACGCGGAGGCCCACAACGCTATCCGCTTCAGCGTGAGGTTGGTAACGCCATCCTGCAATACCTCAAAAGGGGCCGGCCGTGCTGTGCCTGCCGGCACCTATTCGTAACGCACCAGCCTCCCTATCGTCCCATCGGAGCAGAGGCTCTGTGGACACTGACGAGCCGACGACTGAAGGCAGTTGGCATACAGTGCCGAACCCGAAGTCCACGGGCCTTGCGGCACGCTTGTGCGACACGCTGGTTACAGCAGGGCGCATCGTTCAAGGAGATCGGGGACTTGCTCAGACATCGCGGTCTTGAATCAGTCGGAATCTATGCGAAGGTTGATCTCCGCGCGCTGCGCTCGGTAGCAGCCGTCGGTCTGGGAGGGCTGGCATGAAACTTTCCCAGGCGGTGGACCTCTACATCCAGCGTAAACGAGACGCAGGCATGCGGTTCGACAGTCCCATGCGCAGATTGCGCTCGTTTCTTCGCCAATGTGGCGATATCGATCTTCACCACATCACGACACAGCAGATCATCGCCTTCCTCGACGGTTCGGGCAATATGCCCAGCGGATGGAGTGGCAAGCGCGGCTCGCTGCGGTCCTTTTTCGATTACTGGACCGCGCGTGGTCGGCTGAAATCCTCTCCCCTACCACCTTCGGCTCCCAAAATCACGCCAAGCTTCGTTCCGTATATCTACTCGCGGTCCGACTTGCGCTCGCTTTTGGATGCTGTCCCGCGCTGCCAACGGAAATCGGCCTGCGTCATGTCAGAAGCAACCTTCCGCACCCTGTTGCTGTTTCTGTATGGAACTGGCATGCGGCTCGGCGAAGCACTTCGGCTCCCGGGCATGGACCTGGATCTGACGCTCGATCTGGTTACGATACGCGATACGAAGTTTTATAAGTCACGCCTCGTGCCCCTCGGACCGGATCTCGCGAGGCTGGTTCGGGAATACCTGCATCAGCCGGGACGACGACATCAACCCTATCGCGCATTGTTTCAAGCGAAGAGCGGTGGTCCCCTTGCGGTCCAGGTTGCCGATACAAGCTTCTCGCGTCTGCGACGAATCGCAGGCATCGAACGCCGCGACGACTCGTACTTCCAACCGAGGCTTCATGATCTGCGCCAGCATGCCGACTCCCCGATTATGCCGACTATGGTGGGGTAGTTCTCCGATCCTCTCCGTTTCGCGCCACGTTCTGCACTTTGCGAACAAACTGAAATCGGCATAATCCGGCTATCTTCTCCGTGCTGGCTGTGAAGCCAGTCAAGGAGGAGATTATGGTCGAGAGTTCTGTTCGAGACTTAGTAGGAGGCAAGGGTCTTCCCGCCCCGTTAGTTGCCCAGCTTCGGAGATTCACAACCGCACTGATAGAGCAAGGTTACGCAGATGAGACACTGCGGTTGAAACTGCTACTGCTTACGAATGTTGGGCAGTGGTTGAGACGAAACAGCCTCGCAGTCACGAATCTTGATGAGCGATTGGTGGAGGCATTTCTCAAGCACAAGCACCGAGTTCACAGGGGCGACTTAAGAACCCTCCAACAGTTTCTAGATCATCTGCGAAGGAACAACGTTGTTCCAGCTCGTAATCTGCCTTGTGACCGATCACTGTTGGCTGGCGTTCTGAACCGGTACGAAACGTATTTACGCACAGAGCGCGGGCTTGCCCCCGTTACGATTCGTGGTTACTTGCCTTTCGTTCATAAATTTCTCCTCCAGCGCTTCCGAGGAAGGCCGTTCCGTCTTCAAGCGCTGAAAGCTTCTGATATTTCAAATTTTGTTTTGCGGCACAGCCCCAGTATGGGTATCAAAACAGCACAACTGATGACGTCGGCTTTCCGCTCTTTCTTCCGATTCCTGTTTCAGAAAGAAGAACTGCAAGCCGACTTGGCCGCTTCGGTACCGACGGTGGCAGATTGGCGTCTGTCCACAGTGCCCAAGTTCCTGACTGCAGAGGAAATCGAACGTACGATCAAGGCCTGCGACCGGCGCACGGCGACCGGCCGCCGCGACTATACCATCCTGCTTCTACTCGCCCGTCTCGGTCTTCGCGCCGGGGAAGTGGTCGCTCTTCAGTTCGAAGACATCAACTGGAGAGCCGGCGAAATCCTCGTTCGGGGCAAGGGACTGCTTCACGACCGGATGCCCCTTCCAGCGGATGTGGGCGCAGCTTTGGCTTCCTACGTTCGTCGAGATCGCCCTCCCTGTCAAACACGCCGAGTGTTCATTTGCATGAAGGCGCCACGCCGGGGATTCGCTGGTCCCTCGACACTGACAACAATTGTTCGTCGCGCACTCGAGCGCGCGCACTTACATCCCGAGTTCAAGGGAGCCCACTTGCTTCGTCACAGCCTGGCGACTTCCATGTTGCGCTCCGGAGCGACAATGGCAGAAATCGGAGAAGTTCTTCGGCATCGAGCTCCCAACACTACGGAAATCTACGCCAAGGTCGATTTCGATGGCCTGCGCTCACTGGCTCACTCCTGGCCGATGGAAGGTGCACAGTGAAGCGCATAGAACAGGCATTGAACGACTACCTACGCGTGCGCCGCTGCCTTGGGTACCGGCTTCGCGAACCGGAAGGTCTGTTAAAGAATTTTGTGGCGTTTCTCCAAGCCGAACATTCCCCCTACATCACCAGGAAACTGGCACTTCGCTGGGCCACACAGCCTGCGAAGGCTCAACCTTCTACCTGGGCTGCACGTTTAAGCATCGTACGACGCTTCGCCATCTGGCATAGCGCCACCGAACCGCGCACCGAAATTCTTCCCGCAGGACTTCTCCCACATCGTTACCGACGCAAGCCCCCTCACATGTACAGCGACGCAGAGATTGAAAAGCTCCTTCTCGCATCTCAACAACTCCCCTCTTCCAACGGACTGCGTGCCCGCACCTATACCACTCTTTTCGGATTGCTGGTAGCGACCGGAATGCGGGTGAACGAGGCTCTCGGTCTGGACCGAGTGCATGTTGATCTCGAGCGAGGGATCCTTCACATCCGACGAACAAAGTTTGGAAAATCGCGTTATGTGCCGGTTCATGCTTCCACGGTGGAGGCTCTGAAAAAGTACGTCAGAGTCCGAGATCGCCCTTTCCCTGCACCACTTACTCCTGCATTTTTCATCTCCGAGAAGGGGCATCGGATCACAGAATGGATAGCGCGATATACCTTCGCCAAACTATCGCAACGAGTCGGCCTGCGCCCATCGGCCCAGGGTCACGGCCGCGGTCCACGGCTGCAGGACATGCGCCATCGATTTGCCGCCCGTACCTTGATCCACTGGTATCGCGCCGGACTCGACGTCGAGCGAGAACTCCCCAAGTTGTCCACGTATCTAGGACACGTCCACGTGAACGATACCTATTGGTATCTGGAAGCCGTGCCCGAACTTCTTCAGCTGGCGACTGACCGACTGGTCCATCGGCAGGTGCAGCCATGATCTCCGCCAGTTTTCCTTCGCTTCTTCAATCCTTTTTCACCGATCGACTGCTTCGCCAACTACAAGCGAGCCCGCATACCATTGCCGGATATCGCGACTGCTTCCGTCTGCTTCTGCAATTTGCCAAGAATCGGCTCCGCAAAAAACCCTCCCAGGTTCGGATCGAAGACCTCGATGCACCGTTCATTGGTCTCTTCCTCGATGACCTGGAATGTACTCGCAAAAACAGTGCTCGCACGCGGAACGTCCGGCTGGGAGCTATCCACTCTTTCTTCCGATACGTGGCCTTGGAGGAGCCTGCGCACGCCCTGCATTGCCAGCGGATCCTGGCCGTGCCCAACAAACGCTACGCACGCAGGCCGATCGAGTTTCTCAGTCGGGAAGAGATCGATGCGCTGCTCGCGGTTCCGAATCGTTCCACTTGGATAGGGCGTCGCGATCGAACCCTCCTTCTGGTCGCAGTCCAGACCGGTCTGCGAGTTTCCGAGCTTATTGGGCTGTCTTGCCAAGACGTCGTGTTGGGCACAGGGGCCCACGTGCGCTGCCTGGGAAAGGGCAGAAAACAACGTTGCACACCACTCCGCCAGGAAACGGCAAAGATGGTCCGCGCCTGGCTACGGGAACGCCACGGTCAGCCCGAAGATCCAGTCTTTCCCAGCATCCGGGGTGGCAGACTCAGCCGCGATGCGATCGAGCTTCTTCTCACAAAATACACCCACCTGGCCGCGCGAAGTTGCCCGTCGCTCAGACGGAAAAGAGTCTCTCCGCATGTCTGTCGCCACGCCACAGCCATGGACCTTCTTCACCATGGTGTGGATCGCTCCGTGATCGCCCTCTGGCTGGGCCACGAGTCCGTGGAGACAACTCAGATGTATCTTCACGCGGATATGCGTTTGAAAGAGAAGGCACTGTCGCGCACGCAGTTACTCGGCCTCAAACCAACACGATACCGGCCGAATGACAAACTGTTGGGCTTCCTGGAAAACCTCTGATTATGCCGAGTCGAAACAAGGCTCGTGCCCCTCCAGCTGCTACATCTGACAGAGTGTCGGCATAATCGGGGAGTCGGCATGCTGACGTTTATGCCGACGTCGGCATAAGCGCCACACATTCGCGGTTCATCGGCTGACCGAGTGGTATCGGCAGAATGCGGACGTCCAGCGTCTGCTTCCCGCGTTGTCCACCTATCTCGGCCATGTCAGCCTGAGCGCAACCCAACGCTACCTCACCATGACGCCAGAGCTGCTCGAACAGGCAAAACCGTCGATTCGAGCATTATGCGTGCGGAGGCACCGATGCAAGATAAGCGCGCCCTGGCACCGTGGATCAAGCGCTTTCTGCTGGAATACCTCCCCACGGATCGCAACTTCGCCCGCAATACGCAGCATAGTTATCGTGACGCGCTACGGTTGTTCGTCATCTTCGCCGGTACGACGCTACACCGCAAACCCGATGAGTTGCTGGTGGAGGATCTCGGCGCTGATCTGGTGAGAAGGTTCATGTGTCATATCGAGGAAAAACGCAAGTGCTCGGTCGCGACACGCAATCAGCGGCTCGCCGCTTTACGCACACTAGCGGCGTTTATCGGAGAGCGCAGCCCGGAACATCTCTCCTGGTGTGCGCAGATCCGCAGCATCCCTTTCAAGAAATCGGGGCACCGGCCCATCGGATATCTGGAAAAAGACGAGATCGATTCCCTGCTTGCTGCTCCTGACCGCGCCAGTCGACTCGGATCAAGAGATCACGCGCTGTTGTTGTTTCTGTACAACACCGGAGCCCGAGCCGACGAAGCGGCCCAGCTAACAGTCGGCGATCTGCGATTGCGTGGACCACATGAGAAATCCCAGTCGTTCGTGCAACTGCGAGGGAAAGGAAACAAGGTCCGCTTTTGCCCGCTGTGGGCATCCACCACGGCGATCCTAAAGGAACTGGCCACGGGACGCGCCGACGAGGAACGAGTGTTTCTGGGCGTTCCTCCCGAGCGATGACACGATTCGGCGTGCACGACATCGTCACTCGTTACGCCAAAATGGCCAGAGGGAATCGCGTGGGGTTGCGACATAAACGAGTCGGGCCGCACACGATTCGGCACACGACAGCTACTCACCTGTTGCGGGCCGGAGTGGATATCAACACGATCCGCGCATGGCTCGGGCACGTCTCAATCGACACGACGAATATCTACGCGGAAAGCGATCTGGAGATGAAGGCGAAGGCGCTGGGCATGTGTGAAACCAAACTGCGGCAACCACGAAAGCGGTGGCGGGACAATCCTGACTTGCTCAAGTTCCTGGCTCAACTCTGACCAACTTATGTGACGTTCGGCCCCGGTGCAATCCGCTGTTTATCCGCCGACACATGCTGAACGTCACATAAATCCGAAGACAACATAATGCAGAGCATTTTTAGCTCGGCGGCGCGGCTACGGGTGGGTGCAAGCAGCGGGAAGAAATCGTAGCGCCGCGCCGGTGAGCTAAAAATTCATTGGGCTGAACCGCAGGCAGGAATGCGTGTGCTATGGGTTTTGTATAGCGAGGGGAAGTTCCGAGTTGGGAGAACAGACCGTAGGTAATGAATGGGAACGTTCCGGTGGACTGAGTTCATCGGTTTGCGCGAGCACGAGTGGGGCATGATGGGCGTGCTTGGCTGATCGTAGGGTGGTCGGAATGTCCGGAAGACAACACCCGTCCTCCGACTCAACAGCTTCGAGTTCAGGGGCGGCAGCGATTTGCAGTCTGGCGGATCGATCATGAGGTATCCGGGCTGGTCGGGGGAGAACGACCCTTGGCCAGTAACTTGACCGTGATCATCCGGCCATGATGACAAACCGGGCATTCCCGCAGAGAGTGACCGGTGAGCTTCTCGTATCGATCACGATAGTCCTCGCATGGCTGGGGTTGGGAAGAGCTTGGGTTGGTTGGAGGCATGCCCAGGAGTTCGCGGCAATGCTGTAATTTCTCTTTGCGGTATCGATTGCCCAGGAACCCGTAATAGCGAATGCGGTGGAATCCACTGGGCAGAACGTGGAGCAGGAATCGGCGGATGAACTCCTCGGCCGAGAGAGGCATGATTTTCTGCTGATTGTTGTCGCGGTAGTCCCGCCATTGGAACTTGACCTGCCCGTCTTCGATCTCCACGATCCGATGATTGGAAATCGCGACCCGGTGCGTGTAGCGGCCGACGTAGTCCACCACTTGCTGGGGTCCGGCGAAAGGCGCTTTGGCGTAGACGACCCATTTCACCTCGCGCACGGAATCGAGATGCCGGCGGAAAATCTGCGGATCTCGAAGGGCCTCGAGGGAAGAGAAGAACTTGAGTTTGCCGGCATCGAAAGCCTCCTCCAGATAAGTCAAGAACAATCGGCGGAACAGGCAGGACAAAACCCGTACGGACAAAAAGAAACGGGGGCGGCAGGAAATCCATCGACTACCGTCGGGTGAGATTCCGCCGCCCGGGACGACACAATGCAGGTGGGGATGAAAGAGGAGATTTTGTCCCCAACTGTGGAGCACGGCGAAGAAGCCGATCTCGGCGCCGAGATGTTGGGGATCGGCAGCGATTGTGGACAAAGTCTCGGCCGTGGCTTGGAACAGGATGCCGTAGACGACCTCTTTGTTCTGGTAAGCAATAGCGGCGATCGATTCGGGGAGGGTGAAGACGACATGAAAATACGGGGTCGGGAGAATTTCCGCTTTTCGTTTTTCGACCCATTCGGCACGAGCCAAGGACTGGCACTTGGGACAATGTCGGTCGCGGCAGCTATCGTAAGCGTTACGCTCGTAAGGACAGCTGTCGCAGTGCTCGAGATGACCACCGAGAGCCGCCGTCCGGCACACCTCGATTGCGGACATGACGCGTCGCTGTGCCGTGGAGAGCGACGCATTATGCTTCTGGCGATAGGCTTCACCATAGCGGCGGAAGATGTCCGCCACCTCCAGCTTGGGGCGATCCATAGGACGCGGCAGCTAGAAGAGCGGTGGCGGAGTGGGCTTGACCTCCAGGGGAACAGGGTGCGGTAACAGATCGAGTGGGCTCGACGTCGAGCAGACTTTGCTGGTCGCGATGCGGAGATATTTTGCGGTCGTGGCCAGGCTGCGATGTCCAAGGAGCAGTTGAATGGTGCGGACATCGGTGCCTTGCTCGAGGAGATGCACGGCAAATGCGTGTCGCAGGGAGTGCGGGGTGATGGGCTTGGAAATTTTGCAAATCCCGTGGGCTTTTCGGCACTCCAGCTCCACCGCAGACCGACCGATGTGCTGGCCCGGCATATCGCCGGGAAAGAGCCAGTGTTCAGGCCTTTCCGCTCGCCACCACTGTCGCAGGATCTCCAACAGTTTTGGAGAGAGCATTACGTAGCGATCCTTCATTCCCTTGCCCTGCTCGACCTGCACAACCATGCGCTTGCTGTCGATGGCGGGAGGTGTAAGAGCGATGGCTTCGGAGACGCGCAAGCCGGCGGCGTAGCAGGTGGTCAAGAGGGCATGGTGCTTCCTGCTCCCCACACAGGCCAGAAACTGTAGGACCTCCTCGGGACTCAGGACCACCGGCAGGGTCTGAGGCTTTTTCGGAGCGGGGATGATGTCTTCGAAGGTCCAGTTCTTTTTCAGAGTGACTTTATACAGGAAGCGAAGGGCGGAAATGGCAATGAGGATCGAACCCGTAGCCAGCTTCTTTTCCTTCGTCAGGTAGACCTGATAGGTACGAATCTCCTCCGGACCCAACTGCTCTGGTGACTGATTGAAGTAGCGTGCGAAGAGTGAGACCTGTTGGACGTACGACTCCTGAGTGTTCACCGCCAAATTGCGGATCTGCATGTCCTCGAGCATGCGTAAGCGAAGAGAAGTCATTGGAAAGCTCCTTTGTCGGATGGATTTGCCGCAAACAGCGACTCCATGATTCCGCAAAGGGGCTTACTCGGGAACAAGACGTGGAGAGAGACTCAGATAGATCTCGAGGTTTACGAACTGAACGTCGACCTGATACCGCGAAGCGGTTTAGTCCAATCCTGGTTATGTTGGGCCCAACATAAGAACGACTACATCCAGCTTTGGCATGGAGACGCCAATCTTCTGCTCGAGAGTTTGGACGCCGTTCAGCAAACCGCGGCCGTGATCCTCGGGGGCATTGCCCGGGGCATTTCCCCATAAGCGCTTCTATGAGAAGGTCGTAAGAGTCAAGGCCGACGTGGCGGCCCTCCTTAATAATTCTTTTCCGAACATCGTTGATCCGCTTCCAACCAGGTTCCCACGAGAAACTTCTGGCCGACGCCACCCACCGT
>WNGO01000625.1_pt1 | contig 21909 bp, 24 predicted proteins | sample 5400511 | NCBI WGS metagenome assembly WNGO01 (sample SAMN13153380, study PRJNA577476) | soil metagenome | isolation source: 20 cm soil or saprolite under Garry oak tree replicate 2 | place: USA:California | collected 2016-06-15 | reverse complement strand
ACATGACCAGCCCGCATCACATCGAGTTCTGGGCTCGCGGCGGGCGGAGTGACTTACCCAACCTGCTCCCTTTGTGCTACCACCACCATCGGCTGGTGCATGAGGGCGGCTGGCAGGTGATCAGGGCGGGCGAAGGGGTGAAGTTCATCGCGCCGGATCGGCCCGTCCTTATCAAGCGTCGGTGGGGCGAGAGACGGAGGGCCGCGTAACGCGGTGCATCTCCGAGCGCACTGAGCTCTCGGCCACCAGGCGTCCGCGAAACCAGACTTTCTCCGGCAGCGGCTGCAATCTCATGGCCTCGCTCCAGGTCGGCACCGGCAACAGCTGCAGGTCCGCGCGCGCGCCAGGCCGCAGGCCGTAGTCGCCCAAGCGCATCGCCTGGGCCGGCGCTTCCGTGATCGCGCGGAGGGCGAAGTCCAGGTCGGCGTGTGTCGTGAGGTGCGCGGCGTGGGCCGAGATGAGCGCCACCTCGAGCATGGAGCCGCGGCCGAAGGGGTAGAAGCCGTCCTTCACGCAGTCCTGGCCGAACAGTACGTTCACACCCGCCGCGCGCAGCTCGCCGATCCTCGTCGTGCCACGTCGGATCAGGCCGCGATCGCCGCGCCCCTGCAGCACGAGATTCGTGACGGGGTTCGCCGCGATGGAGATAGATGCCCGCCGGCATTTCTCGATCACCCTCTCCGCGTACGCGTGATCGGCCGCGGATAGGGAGCAGACATGCCCCGCGCACACGCGGCCGATGTGACCGCGCGCCAGGGCTTCATCCGCCACCATCTCCAGCGTCCGCACGCCTGCGTCGTCGGTCTCGTCGACATGCATGTCGAGGTCACGGTCGAACCGCTCTGCGAGGTCGAAGCACAGACGGACGTGCTCTCGCTGCGATGCTTCGTCCAGCTCCCAGTGCGGCATGCCGCCGACCACGTCGGCGCCGGCTTCGAGGGCGGACTGCATGAGCTCATAGGCCCCTGGATCGCGAAGCAAACCTTCTTGCGGGAAGGCGATGGTGCGCACCTCGGCGATGTCGGCGCAATCCGCGGCGGCCGCCATCACGCCCTGCAGCGGGACCAGGCCGCCGATGCTGTCGATGTCTACGTGCGAGCGCAGTCGGGTCGTGCCGAGGCGCACGGACTCCTCGATCACCGCCCGCGCCCGAACCCTGACGTCCTCGACCGTGTAGCGCCGTTTACGTTCGTGGATCGCTCCGATCGCGCCCGCCAGGGTGCCGTCGTGCTCCCGCAGCTCATCGCGGATCAGGACTTTGTCCAGGTGGACGTGGCCGTCGATGAACGCCGGGAGGACGAGCTTGCCGCCGCAGGCGAGGCGCTCCGCGATCCCGTCCGCGGCGCCGCCGCCGACCCGGGTTATCCGTTCACCATCGACCACGATGTCGGCCCGGGTGCCGTCCGGCAGGCGGGCATCTTGCAAAGCCCACATGGGGGGCTTACCTTAGCGCCGGGCCCGAGCCGCTGGGTCAACGGCCGGGCGTAATGGGGAGGGAACCGCGATGGCTGTCGCAGTCGGCAAACGCGAGCGGGACGTCGTCTATCCGGAGGATCGGCTGGGGTGGCCGCAGACCATCCTCATGGGCTTGCAGCACGTCATGGCCATGTTCGGCGCCACTGTCCTCGTGCCACTGATCCTCGGCTTCAACCCCAACACGGTGATCTTCTTCAGCGGCGTCGCCACGCTTCTCTTCCTCTTCGTCACGGGGTTCAAGGTGCCGAGCTATCTGGGCTCCAGCTTCTCGTTCATCGGCTCCGTCCTCGCGGTGCAGGGCGCGAACAACCCCAACCACGGTCTTGCGTACGCGGGCATCGTGATTGCCGGCGTCATCTACCTGATCATCGGCGGGATCGTCCACGTCGTCGGTGTGAATCCGATCCGCTTCCTGCTTCCACCGGTCGTGACCGGTACCGTCGTCGCCGTCATCGGCCTCGCGCTGGCCAGCGCCGCGACCGGCAACTACGCGGGTGAGCCCTTCACCGCAACGGTGACGCTGCTCGCTGCCGTCGGCGCGGCCGTGTACCTCCGCGGCTTTCCCCGGCTGCTGCCGGTCCTGATCGGCATCGTGGTGGGGTACCTCGTGTCAATCGTGTATCCGCCATGTTCCGCGGCGGCCTCCGCCTGCCACATCGACTTCAGCAGCATCGGCAAAGCATCGCTCGTCGGCGTGCCGGCATTCAGCTTTCCCGACTTCAGCCAGTTTGGCACCGAGTTGAGCCTGTTCTTTTTCATCCCGGTGATCCTCGTGGCCGAGAACGCCGGTCACGTCTACGCGATCAGCGGCATCATGAAGCGCGACCTCAGCCACATGCTCGGACGCACGTTCATCGGCGACGGGCTGGGCACCATGATCAGTGGGCTGCTCGGCGGCGCCGGCGAGACGACGTACGCCGAGAACATCGGTGTGATGGGCATCACACGCGTCTTCTCGATCATGGTGTTCGTGGTCGCCGCCGTCTTCGCGATCCTGCTGGGTTTCATCCCGATCTTCGGCGCGCTCGTGCGGAGCATTCCCGTGAGCGTTCAAGGTGGGATCGAGATGTACCTATTCGGACTCATCGCGGTGATCGGCGGCAAGATCTGGGTCGATGCGCGTGTCGACTTCTCGAAGCGCGCGAATCTTGCCGTCGCGGCGATCCCGCTGGTCATCGCGGCGGGCATTCCGGCGACCCAGGCGATCCCGATCCATCTCGGCGGGCTCACGCTCACCTTCAACAACCTCGGCCTGGGCGCCCTCAGCGCGATCGTCCTCTATCAGCTGCTGCGACCGGGTCACGTGCGCGACGCGGAGAGCGAGCCGGCGGAGGTAGTCGCCACCAAGTAGAGCACTGAAAAGCGTGGTAGAAACAAGGTGAAGTGAATCCGGGTCTGATGGCACTTCCGGCCGCTTTCGGACTGGCGGGGGCGTCGGGCTTGAACGCGACCCTACCGCTCCTGATCGTGAGTCTTCTTGCGCGGCTGGGTCTGATCCACCTCGCGCCGCCTTTCGACGCGCTTACCTCCGATATCGCCTTCTGGGGACTGCTCGTGCTCGCGGTCGTCGAGTTCGCCGTCGACAAGGTGCCGGCGCTCGACTCGGTTGGACACGCCGTGATGCTCCCGGTCGCGGCGGCGGCCGGCGCGATCTTGTTCGCTTCCCAGACCGGAACCATCACCTCGATGGACTCTGGCGTCGCGGTGATCGCCAGCCTGCTCGCAGGAGGTGCCATCTCCGGAACGGTGCACGTGGCCAGGGCGACGGTCCGGCCCGTGGCCAACGTGGCCTTGCTGGGTCCGCCGCTGTCGCTGCTCGAGGACATCTCCTCGGCCGCATTGTCGTTGACGGCGGCGTTGATGCCGATCCTGGTTCCGTTCCTCCTCGTCCTGCTAGCGCTTGCCGTGATGCTGCTGTGGCAGCGACGGCGCGCCACCCGACCGTCGGCGACCAGCGCGCCCTGATCGGTCATTCTTAGCCGCGTGGCGCGCGAGACCGTGACCGCGCTCGATGAGCTGCGCCGAAAACTGCGCGCCGGCAACCTTCCCGGCGAGCTCCTCCAGCCCGGGCGCGGTGAGGTGTTGCGCGCCGGCGATAGGAAGCTGACGCGAGACGAGCTCCGCACGCTCGCGGAGAGCGTCGCCGGCGGCCTACATAGCGGCGGGGTGAAGGCGGGAGACAGGGTCGCCCTCTACGCGGCGAACTCGCTCGAGTGGGTGATCGCTTACCTGGGCGTGCAGCGAGCCGGCGCGTGCGCGGTGATGATGAACCCCGACTACCACTCAGCCGAGGCGGAGCACATCCTGCGCGACTCGGAACCAATGCTCATCATCGCCGACGGTCCACGCGCGGCGATCGCGCGCAAGCTCGGCGCGCGAGTCCTCGACGTCGAGGACCTTCCGAGAGGCGATGTGCCGCCGATGCCGGCGCTCACTCCGGAGAGTCCGGCCGCGATCCTCTACACCTCCGGCACCACAGGCCGGCCCAAGGGTGCGGTGCTCGACCACGGCAACTTCCTCGCCCAGGGCCGGGGCGCGCTCGAGGTGTGGCGCTGGACGTCACGCGACGTGCTCGTCCACGCGCTCCCGCTTTTCCACCTGCATGGCCTGGGGATGGGTTTGCACGGGACTTTGCTCAGCGGCGGCTGCGCCATCCTCATTCCCTTCACGCCCGAAAACGTCGTGCGCCAGCTCACCCGCGGGGGCACGATGTTCTTCGGCGTGCCGTCCATGTATCAGCGCCTCTGCGACTGGCTGGAGGAGCACCCGACCGACCTCTCACAGGTGCGCGTCTTCGTCTGCGGGTCGGCCCCCCTGCCACCGGCATTGTTCGAGCGCTGCGAGCGGCTCCTCGGCCAGCCTCCGGTCGAGCGCTACGGCATCACGGAGGGCGGCATCGTCGTGACCAATCCCTACGACGGTCCGCGGCAGCCGGGCCGCGTCGGATATCCCTTCCCAGGCGTCGAGGTGAGGCTGGGCGAGCTCGACGAGGTCCTGCTCAAGGGTGGCCAGGTATTCCAGGGCTACTGGCGCAATGCCAAGGCGACCGAAGAGTCGTTCACGCCGGATGGATTCTTCAAAACGGGCGACGTGGGGCAGATCGCCGAGGATCTCACGCTCGCGATCAGAGGCCGCATCAAAGAGCTGATCATCACAGGCGGCTTCAACGTCTACCCCCGCGAGGTCGAGCTCGTTCTCGAGGCCCATCCGGCGGTGCAGGAGGTGGCGGTGGCCGGCTTGCCGAGCGAAAAGTGGGGGGAGGAGGTCACCGCGTTCGTGGTGCCGTCCGGTTCGGCGCCGTTGGTCGAAAGCGAGCTCATCGCCTTCGCGCAGGAACGCCTCGCGTCCTACAAGTGTCCCAAGAGGGTGATCACGCTCGACAGGCTGCCGCGCAACGCGATGGGCAAGGTGCAGCGCTCCGAGCTCGCCGAAGTCACGCGGTCATGAGGTTCCTCGACCTCACCCAGGACTTCTCGCTGCACACGCCGGCTTTCGCCGGCTACCCCGGCCCGGCGATCCGCTGGATCAAGAGGCTTGCATTCGAGAAGGCGGGCGGCCAGGAGATCACGATGACGCTCCACGTCAGCACGCACCTCGACGCTCCCGCGCATTTCATGACCGGTGGCAAGTTCATCGGCGACCTGCCGCTCGATTTCCTCATCGGCCCCGCCGCCGTCGTCGACCTCGAAGCGATGGGCGTCGGCGACTACGAGATTTACGGCCCCGAGCACTTCGAGCAGTGGGAGAAGCGAACCGGGATGCGCATCGATCGAGGCGACATCCTGATCATCCACACCGGCTATCACCGCCACTACCCCGAGAACTGGACGGACCGCTCAAGTCTCGATGAGACCAAGTACTTCATCCGTCATCCGGGTCCGGCGCGCGCGTTCGCCGAATGGGTGCTCGACCGCGGCGTGCGCTGGATCGCCGTAGACGCCGGCAGCGCGGATCACCCGATGAACACCGTGATCCGTCGCATCCGTGCCGACGAGGCGGAGGACGCGGAGAACAAGTTGGGCCGCAGCCTGGACGAGATCTTTCCCAAGGCCGACTACCAGATCATGCACACGCTGCTGTTTCCACACGATGTCGTGCACATCGAGAACCTCGGCGGGCAGATCGACGAGGTGCTGGACCAGAAGATTCTCTTCGGCTGCTTTCCATGGCGCTTCCAGGGCGGCGAGGCGGCGCTGTGCCGCGCCGTGGCCATGCTCGAAGAATGAAGCCGCCGCCTTTCGCTTATCACGCGCCTCAGTCCGTCGACGAGGCTTGCACGCTGCTTGGCTCGCTGGAGGACGCGAAAGTCCTTGCGGGTGGACAGTCGCTCGTTCCGCTACTGAACTTCAGGCTCGCGCGGCCGCAGCACCTTGTCGACATCAACCGCGTCCCTGGACTCGATCGGATCTACGAACGCGACGGCGGCGTCGCCGTGCAAGCACTTGTCCGCCAGGCGGCGGTTGAGGACTCGGACGTGGTGGCGCGCGTCTGCCCGCTGCTCTGCGATGCGATTCGTCTCGTCGCCCATCGCGTCATCCGCAACCGCGGCACGGTCTGCGGAAGCCTCGCCCACGCCGATCCAGCCTCGGAGCTGCCGGCCGTCCTGCTCGCGCTCGGTGGAAGTGTGGTCGCGCGCTCGACGCGCGGCGACCGGGTCATCGCCGCCGATGCCCTGTTCGCGGGCGTGTTCGAGACATCTCTCGCACCCGACGAGATCCTCGTCGAGGCATGGTTCCCCGCCTCGCGCAAGCCATACGCCGTGATCGAAGAGTCCCGCCGGCACGGCGACTTCGCGCTCGCCGGCGTGGTTCGGGTAGGCGAGCGCCTCGCTCTGTTCGGGGTGGCTCCGACGCCCGTGCTGGCGGATCCCAAAGACCCGACCGCGGGCCTGGATCCCAGCCCGGATCTCGAAGCCTCGCGTGACTTCCGTCTTCACCTGGTCCGCGTCCTGACCGAGAAGGCGTTCGCCGCGTGAGGGTCAACGGCGTCGAGCGCGCCGCGCCCGACGACACGCGCCGCCTGCTCTCCGATCACCTGCGTCACGACCTCGGACTGACCGGCACGCACGTCGGCTGCGAGCACGGCGTGTGCGGCTGCTGCACGGTGCTCCTCGACGGCGCTCCGGTCCGGTCTTGCCTGATGCTCGCGGTGCAGGCCGAAGGCCACGACGTGACGACCATCGAGGGACTTGCCCGCGATGGTTCGGCGCTGCATCCGGTCCAGCAGGCCTTCCACGAATGCCACGCTCTCCAGTGCGGTTTCTGCACGCCGGGCTTTGTGATGTCTGTGGTGGGTCTGCTCGCGCAGCATCCGCATCCGACCGAGCAGGAGGTCGACGAGGGAATCGCCGGCAACCTGTGCCGCTGCACGGGATACGCGTCGATCCGGCGCGCGGTCACGCGCGCGGCTGAACTGAGCCGATGACGACTCGTTGGTTCGGAGCTCCCGTGCAGCGGGTCGAGGACGACCGCCTGCTTCGCGGTCGCGGCAGGTTCACCGATGACCTCGGCGAGGGCGCGCTGGAGTGCTGCTTCGTGCGCTCTCCCTACGCGCACGCCCGGATTCGATCCATCGACGCGTCTGCGGCGCGAGCCATGCCCGGCGTGGTCGCGGTCTATACGGCGGCCGACCTGCCGTTTGGCGGGGTCGACCTGCCTCTCCTCATCCCGCACCCGAACCTCACGCACGGACGGACGCAGCGCTGCCTTGCCTCCGAACGCGTGCGCTACGCCGGGGAGGCGGTGGCATTTGTGATCGCCGAATCGCGCTACTTGGCGGAAGATGCTGCGGAGCTCGTGGAGGTCGACTATGAGCCCCTGCCGGTGGTGATCACGCCGGAGGCGGCGCTGATCGCCCGGCACCTGGTCCACGACGACGTGCCGGGCAACGTCGCCGCCGAGATGCTGCAGGAGGTTGGCGACGTGGACAAAGCGATGCGCGAAGCGCCGCATCGCAAGCGGCTGACATTTCGCTACGAGCGAGCCGCGGCGAGCCCCATGGAGGGCAGGGCGGTGTGGGCGCGATGGTCGCCGGGCGATCGCAAGCTCACCGTGTACGACTCGACGCAGTCGCCGACCTCGATCCGCGGCGGGCTTGCGGTGCTGTTCGGCCTGCCAGAGTCGAACGTGGAGGTCATCGCGCCCGACGTGGGCGGGGGGTTCGGGCCGAAGATCATGCTCTTCTACCCCGACGAGCTCCTCGTGCCGTACGCGGCGATGCAGCTCCGCCGGCCGGTGAAGTGGACCGAAGACCGGCAGGAGCACTTCACCGCGGTGAACCAGGAGCGCGGCCAGGTCCACGAGGTCGAGGTCGGGTTCGACGGCGACGGCCGCGTCCTTGCCCTGAGCGACGATTTCATTCACGACGGCGGCGCGTACACGCCTTACGGAATCATCCTGCCGATCATCAGCGCCGCTCAGCTGCCCGGCCCGTACCGAATCCCGAACTACCGCGTCCGTTTCCGCGACCTGTATACCAACGCCACGCCGACGTCGCCGTATCGGGGCGCGGGCCGCCCGCACGCGTGCTTCGTCATGGAGCGCACCCTGGACACAATCGCCTCCGAGCTCCAGCTGGATCGGATCGAGGTCCGGCGGCGCAACCTGATCCAGGCCGGCGAGTTTCCCTACGACGTCGGTGTCGCGTGGCAGGACGGCAACACGGTGGTCTACGACAGCGGCGACTACCCGACCTTGCTCGAGAAGGCGGTCGCCAAGCTGGGCACGCAGCCCGCGGGCGACAACGTGGGCATGGGAATCGGGATCTACGTCGAAGGCACCGGTGTTGGACCGTACGAGGGCGCGCACGTCCAGGTCCTCGTCTCGGGCAAGGTCGTCGCCGCCACCGGCATCCCCAGCCAGGGCCAGGCCCATGCGACGGTGTGGGCGCAGGTCGTTGCCGACGAGCTCGGCGTGGAGGTCGGCGACGTCGAGGTCACCAGCGGGGACACGAGGCGATTCCCGTGGGGAGTGGGCACGTTCGCGTCGCGCGGCGCGGTCACGGCAGGCAACGCGATGCACGTCGCCGCGCGCATGGTCGCGGACAAGGCCAAGCTCATCGCCGCCGACCACCTCGAGGCGGCCGTCGAGGATCTCGAGCTCGTCGACGGGCGCGTCCGGGTCAAGGGTTCGCCCGATCGCGGCATTCCGCTCAGCGCGGTCGCTGTCCTCTCCAACCCGGTTCGGTACGCGTTTGGCGGCGGGACGGAAGCAGCGACTCAGTTCGCCGCGAAACCGCGCGAGGGCCCGCCGCTGCGCGACGGTGAGCAGCCCGGCCTCGAGGCGACGGGTTACTACAGCCCGCCGGGCTCGACATGGGCGTCGGGATGCCACGCCGCCTACGTCCGGGTTGATCCCAAGACGTTTCGGCTCGAGATCCTCAAGTACGTGGTCGTCCACGACTGCGGGCGCGTCATCAACCCGCTGGTCCTGCAGGGCCAGATCGAGGGTGGTGTCGCGCAGGGCATCGGCGGGGCGTTTTACGAGCGCCTCGCCTACGACGACGACGGGCAGCTGCGCAACGCGTCCTTCATGGAGTTTCTGATGCCTTACGCCACCGAGATCCCTCCGATCGAGATCGACCACATCGAAACGCCTTCGCCCCTCAACCCCCTCGGTGTCAAGGGGGCGGGCGAGGCGGGGGTGATCCCGGTCGGCGCCGTCCTCGCGTCGGCGATCGAGGATGCGACCGGCCTCACGATCACCGAGATGCCGCTCTCACCGTTGAAGCTCTACGAGCTTTCTATGCTGAGGAAATGAACGATCACGCAAGCGTTGTGAGGGTGGCTCGACATGTACCGGCGGCAGGGCGCCGCGACGAGGTGGCCGGCGTTCTGAAATCGGCGGCCGAAGCGGCGCGTGACGCGGCGGGATGCTTTGGCGCCCAGGTCGCGAGCTCGGACCGTGAACCGGACCAGGTCGTCCTGATCTCCCGCTGGGAGTCGACCGAGGCAATGAAGACGTTTCACTCGCAGCCTGATTTCACTAGCCTTCAGCGGACGATCCAGGACAGCCTCGTGGGTCAGCCTGCGGTCGAGGTCTTGACGACCGCCTAGCGGCTCATCGACCGGTAGCGCCATACGCCGAGCGGCGCGAAGATCGCCAGCAGGACCACGACCCAGATCAGCGTGAGCTCGATCGGGTGCTCCGCCGGCAGCCCGCTGACCGCGAAAGGATTCGGGTTGCCCCACAGGTGTCGCGTGGCGGCCGTCAGCGCGCTTACCGGATTCCACTCCGCTACAGGCTTCAACCACCAGGGCAGTGACTGCGTCGGCACAAAGGCGTTGGACAGGAAGGTCAGTGGAAACAGGACGGTGAAAGATACCTGCTGCGTGACCTCGACCGTCCTCAGGGTCAGGCCGAGCCACACCCCGATCCACGCCATCACGAAGGCGAAGAGCAGGAGCAGCCCGACACCGGCGAAAAATTCAGGGACGCTGGTATGAACGCGCCATCCGACGGCCAGCCCCGTGAGCATGAGCACGATCAGGATCCCGGCGTTGTAGACGACGTCGGACAGCGTCCGTCCGCTGAGCACCGCCGAGCGCGCCATCGGCAGCGAGCGGAATCGATCCAGGATTCCCTTGCTCAGGTCGTCGGTCATCCCGATCGCCGTGGTGGCGGTGGCGAAGACGATGGTCTGCGCGAAGATCCCGGGCATCAGGTACTCACGGTAGGAGGCGCCGCCCGGAAGCGGGATCGCGCCCCCGAAGACGAAGGCGAACAGCAGCACGAACATGATCGACTGGAGGATCGCGAACAATGCGAGCTCCGGTATTCGCGGCACGCGCTTCAGGTTTCGCCACGCGATCACCAGGCCGTCTTCGAGCGCCTGGCGCGCCGGGCTACCGGTCAATTTGACGCACCGGCCGCGGCGCCGACCTCGGCCGCATGGCCGGTCAGGGTGAGAAACACGTCATCCAGGGTTGGGCGGCGAAGCGCGATATCGTCGATCGCGATCTTCGCATCGTCCAGCTCACGCACGACATGCGCGAGCCGCCGCGCCCCTCCTCTTGCCGGAACCGTGATCTTTCGCATGTGCTCGTCAATCGTATGGTCGCCATCCACTCCGTCGGTAAGGACCCCGACGGCTCGAGTGATGTCGTCGCGTGCGTGCACGACCACCTCGATGCGCTCGCCGCCGACCTGCGCCTTTAGCTCGTCCGAGGTGCCGCGCGCGATGATCCTCCCGTGGTCGACCACCGCAATGGTGTTCGCGAGCGCGTCGGCCTCTTCGAGGTACTGGGTGGTCAAGAGCAACGTCACGCCCTCGCGCACGAGGCCGCGGATGACGTCCCACATCCCGAGACGGCCGCGCGGATCAAGACCCGTCGTCGGTTCGTCGAGAAAGAGGATGCGCGGCCTGCCGGTCAGGGCGCTCGCCAGGTCGAGCCTGCGCCGCATGCCGCCCGAGTAGGTCTTGACGACCCGGTCTGCGGCGTCCGCCAGCTCGAACTGCTCGAGCAAATCTTCGGCCCGACGGCGCGCCTGGGCGCTTGGCAGGTGGTACAGACGGCCGAAAAGCCAGAGATTCTCGCGGCCCGTCAGGTTCTCGTCGACCGCGGCGTACTGGCCGGACAGTCCGATGAGGCGCCGAATCTGCTGCGCCTGGCGGACGACGTCGAGGCCGGCGACGGCAGCGTGGCCGGAGTCCGGTCGCAGGAGCGTGGCCAGGATGCGTACGGTCGTGGTCTTGCCGGCGCCGTTGGGGCCGAGTAGGCCGACCACCGTCCCTTCGGCCACGGTCAGGTCGAGCCCGTCGAGCGCGCGAACCTCGCTCTTCCTGGACCGGTAGATCTTGACCAGCCCCTCGGCCACGATCGCGTTCATGAAGGCGAGGGGTTACTCGTTCCTGACGACGGCGGCCACGATGTTGCCGCCTGGGGGCCCCTGGTGCGAGTTGCGCTCTCCGCCGCTCACGTAGTTGGTTGTACGACCGGTGACCGACGCGACGAGCATGCCGCCGAGGGCCTTGCCGATCTGATACGCGTCGGCGTCGTCGAGCAGCGTGATGCGATGGCCGCGGACCTGATCGCTGCCAGGGATCACGGATTTCGCGAAGACGTGAACCAGGCGCGAAAGGTCGGCCTCATCGGGAAGACCATCTTTGAAGCGCAGTCCCGCTGAGCGCAGCGCATGCCGTACCCCCGCAGCGTCGATGAAGTCACGCGTGACCGCGTGGCCGATCTGCAGGGCGCTTGCCGAAGCGCTCGAGTTTCCGAACACGACCACCTCGCCGTGGCGCTTCTCGCCGCCTGACGAGGTCATGGCCACCTCGGAGTACAGGTCCCAGTCGCGCCGCACGACGTCGTCCGACAGCTTCGACTCGGGCACCTCGCCCAGCGCCATCGCCACGCCCAGCGCCGCCGCGTCGTTCGCGTAGGAGCCGGCGCCTTCCGGTCCGAAGGTCAGGTCATGGGATACCACCGTCTGGTGGCGCGACTCCGCGTCGGCGATGCTCGCCGTGGTCAGCCCGGGCACCTTGACCATCACGAGGTGCACGTCCTTGGGGTCGGTCAGCCCCGCATCGGCCATCGCCTGATGTGTCGCTTCGGCCACCTTGCGGATCTGGCCCATCCGGCCAACCTCTTCGGGTGCGATCGCGTCCGAACCCGCCCGTCCCACGACCAATCGCTTGTCGCCGTTCTTCGGTCTCTCGGGCGCTTCGACCCATTCCCTGGTCACCGCGGCGATGTGCGGGGTGATAACGCCTGGGCATCCACCCGACAGGACGAAGATCACGTGCTTGGCAACCTCTTCGACAGGTATGCCGAGAAATTTCGCAGTCCACTCGCGCAGCGCGACGTCCGCCCACACGCGACCCCAGTCGTCGTGCGCGCCCGTGCCTTCCGTCTTGCCCACGAGCGCGACGAGCGTGTCGGGCTTGATCTTGCCCGCGTCGGCGAGTCCCTGCAGGCCTGATGTGTCCGCGGGCATCGCGCTCGGACACACGAACATCTCAACCCTCTGCGCTTTCATTCCTTACCTCAGTCCAGGCCAGGCGGTCGTTGGAACCCGAAGCCCGGCATCTTCTCCAGCTGCTCAGCGAAATCGAGGAGCCCATATTCCTCGGCGAAGCGGCCGACCAGCTGCACACCCACAGGCAGCCCGTCGTGCAGGCCGGCGGGGATCGAGATGGCCGGCGTGCGGGCGAAGCTTACGGGGAGGACGAACTGCACGTAGCGTGCCCATTCGTCGCCGAGGAACGGCGGCACGTTCTCGATCGCCATCGGAAGCAGGCCGAGCGTCGGCGTGAGAAGAAAGTCGTACCGCGTCTGCAGGGGCACGGCGACTGCGCGATTGGCGGCGTCGGTTGCCTGCTCGAACGCGTGGAAGTAGTCCATCGCCTTCAGGTCGCGTCCCTCCGCGGCAAGCTTCTGGATCCCGGGACCAAAAGTCGACAGGTCGGCGGGAAAGCTCGCCATGCTGGCTCGCCGCACGGTGCCGTAGCCCTGCGTGACAGGGTCGGGATTCCAGGCGATCTCTTCCACGGTGTGGCCCGCGTCGCGTAATGCGGCGGCCGCGCGCCGGCACGCGGACTCGCAGGCAGCCTCCGCGCCGGAACAGGCCATCCCGATGAGTTTCGGGTTGTGCTCCGCACCCCACTTCGGCTCGGTCCCCGACATCACCGCGAAGAGCACCCGCGCGTCATGAACCGTGCGAGCGATGGGTCCGCGCGACTGCAGCACGGTCACATCGACCTCCTCGGATGGGACGCGGTCGGGCGTGGGGCGGAAGCCGACCACTCCGCAGCATGAGGCGGGGATCCGGATCGAGCCGCCGGTGTCGCCGCCGATCGCGACGGTGCACAGGCCGGCCGCGGCCGCGGCCGCGCTGCCGCCGCTCGATCCGCCAGGCGTGATTCCGTCTCGCCACGGATTCTGGGTCGCGGGAAACATCGTGTTCGTCGTGCCGATCGCGGCCGCAAGCTCGGGGAGATTTGTCTTGCCCAGGATCACCATTCCCCACGACCGAGCACGCGCCACCGGCACTGCGTCCTGCTCGGCGATCCGGTCTCGCCACGACGGCGTGCCATACGTGTAGGGCATGCTCGCCACAGGAAGGCTGTCCTTGACCGCCACCGTCACGCCTCCGTAGGTTGCGACTCGGGCCTGCGCTTTGCGCTCGACGTAGATGAACGCGTTTATGCGTGAGTCGAAACGATCGATCGCGTCCAGATGCGCGCTGACAACCGATTGCGGATCGAGCTTCTCCAGCCGAACGCGGCGGCCGATCTGCTCCGCCGACATCCAGCGAACCGAGTCGTCGGTCACAGCTCCTCGACCACCGCTTGAATGATGCTTTCGAACAAGTTGGCGGCCGTGCCGACACCAAGGCCGATGACGCCTCGCAGGTCGAATGTTTCATCGGCGGAGTCGGACAGCACGCGGAGTGCGGACCACGGCACCGCGTTCTGGTGCGCCACCTGGGCGACGGCCGCGGTCTCCATGTCGATGCACGCGGCTTCGGGGAATTCCCGCGCGAGCGCGTCGCGTACCGCGCGCGAGGTGACGATCTGATCGCCGGTCAACACCAGGCCGGGCCGCGCGTGCTTGGATTCGAGCCGGGCGGCGATGAGCAATTTCTCGGAGACGGCCGGGTCGGCCGCGATGACGGCGAGGCCGAGGCTCGGAATCACCCCCTTGGCGTCGGTCAACGGGCGGCCGTCCAGGTCGTGCTGCACGGCCCCGGTCCCGATCACCATCTGTCCGGGGCGCACGTCGTCCTCGAGGCCGCCGGCGAGACCGATCGCGATCAGGCATCGCGGCTTGAACACGTCGCATACGTATTGCGCCGCGATCGCGGCGGCGACTTTGCCGACGCCGCCCACGGCGACCACCAGCCCGTCGCCCTCCCATGTCGAGAGCCGCGGTCCGACGCTTTCCGACCGCGGCATCCTGCGCACGAGCGCATGCGCCTCCTGGTCGAGCGCGGCAAAGACGGCCACCGGCCGCGCGCCAGCCACCACGCCATGATGATGGGTGGTGGGGGACAGATGAGTCAGGCGAGGAGCCTCGCTGCGCCAGACGTCGGACGCGCCCAGCCCCTGGACGCGGAGGAACTCCGCTTGATGAACGCGTACTGGCGGGCGGCGAACTACCTGTCGGCTGGCCAGATCTACCTGTTGGACAACCCGCTGCTCAAGAGACAGCTGCGCCTCGACGACATCAAGCCCAGGCTGCTGGGCCACTGGGGCACGACGCCCGGGCTCAACTTCATCTACGCGCACGCCAACCGCGTGATCAAGAAGCGCGATCTCGACGCGATCTACATCATGGGCCCAGGTCACGGCGGGCCCGCGGGCGTCGCCAACGCCTACCTCGAAGGCACGTACTCCGAGCGCTATCCAGACGTCTCGATGGACGCGACCGGGATCCGCAAGCTGTTCCGCCAGTTCTCATTTCCCGGTGGCGTGCCGAGTCACAACGCGCCGGAGACGCCGGGTTCCATCCACGAAGGCGGCGAGCTGGGCTACGCGCTGGTCCACGCGTACGGCGCGGCATTCGACAACCCCAAGCTGACTGTGTTCTGCATCGTCGGCGATGGAGAGGCGGAGACCGGGCCCCTGGCGGCAAGCTGGCATTCGAACAAGTTCCTGAACGCCGCACGCGACGGCGCGGTGCTGCCCATCCTCCACCTAAACGGCTACAAGATCGCCAACCCAACGGTGCTCGCGCGAATCCCCGAACGCGAGCTGCTCGAGCTGATGCGCGGGTACGGCCACGAGCCTGTGGTCGTGAGCGGCGACGATCCGCCGAAGGTCCACCAGCAGATGGCGGCGGCGCTCGACTGGGCGCTGGACGAGATCGCGCGCATCCACGAAAAGGCGAGGACAGGTCATGAATCTGGCCGCCCAACGTGGCCGATGATCATCCTGCGCACGCCCAAGGGCTGGACCGGGCCGAAGACCGTGGACGGAGAGCAGATCGAAGGCACGTTCCGCGCGCACCAGGTACCCGTGACGGACTTCGCCTCCCATCCGGACCACGTCGGGATCCTCGAGGACTGGCTCCGCAGCTACCGCATCGAGGAGCTCTTCGACAGCTCGGGCAAGCTGGTCGGCGAGCTGGCGAACCTGCCGCCGAAGGGCGAACGCAGGATGAGTGACAACCCGCACGCCAACGGCGGGGAGCTCCTGAGAGACCTGCGGCTTCCCGACTTTCGCGACTACGCGGTCGACGTGCCAAGCCCTGCCATGACCTCGAGCGAAGCGACGCGAGTCATGGGCACCTTTCTCCGCGACGTCATCAAGATGAACCCAGACAACTTCCGCATCATGGGCCCCGACGAGACGGTCTCCAACCGCCTCGGCTCGGTGCTCGAGGCGACCAATCGGACGTGGGACGCGGAACTGCTACCGGGCGACGATCACCTGGGGCCCGACGGGCGGGTCATGGAGGTGCTGAGCGAGCATCTTTGCGAGGGATGGCTCGAGGGCTACTTGCTGACCGGGCGTCACGGCCTCTTCGATTGCTACGAGGCCTTCATCCACATCATCGACTCGATGTTCAACCAGCACGCCAAGTGGCTGAAGACCACGCGGCGGATCCCGTGGCGGCGGCCGATCGCGTCGCTCAACTATCTGCTGTCCTCGCACGTATGGAGGCAGGACCACAACGGCTTTTCCCATCAGGACCCGGGCTTCATCGACCACGTCGTGAACAAGAAGGCGGAGGTCATCCGCGTCTACCTCGCTCCTGATGCGAACTGCCTGCTGTCAGTGGCGGACCACTGCCTCCGCAGCCGCAATTACGTCAACGTGATCGTGGCCGGGAAGCAGCCGGCGCTCAACTACCTGGCGATGGACGATGCGATCGCGCACTGCACGCGCGGCCTGGGAATCTGGGACTGGGCCAGCACGGACAAGGACCGGGAGCCTGATGTCGTCCTCGCGTGCGCCGGCGACGTGCCGACGCTCGAGACGCTCGCCGCCGCGGACCTCATCCGCAAGCACCTTCCGCAGCTCGCCGTGCGTGTCGTCAACGTGGTCGACCTGATGCGGTTGCAGCCGCCGTATGAGCACCCCCACGGCCTGACCGACGCGGAGTTCGACGAGGTGTTCACGAAGGACAGGCCCGTGATCTTTGCCTACCACGGGTATCCGTGGCTGATCCACCGCCTCACATACCGCCGCACTAACCACCCGAACATCCACGTGCGCGGGTACAAAGAGGAAGGCACGACGACCACGCCTTTCGATATGGTCATGCTCAACGATCTCGATCGCTACCACCTCGTCATCGACGTGATCGACCGCGTGCCGTCGCTGGGTTCGACGGCTGCGCGTATCCGCCAGGACATGGTCGATCAGCGGCTGCGCAGCCGGCAGTACACGCGAGACCACGGCCAGGATCCACCCGAGATCACGAACTGGGTGTGGCCCGGCTAGCAGCGTTGCGCGTTCTCGTCCTCAATGCCGGATCAAGCTCGCTCAAGGTGAGCCTCGTTGATCCGGACGACAAGGTGCTCGCGGACAAGGAGTTTCCGGTCACCGAGGGAAGGCTCGACGAGACACAGCTCGCCACCGCAATCCACGATATGGAGGGGGTCGAGGCGATCGGCCACCGCGTCGTGCACGGCGGGCCCCGCTATCGGACGTCGGTGCGGCTCGACGCCGAGGTCATCCGCTACCTCGTCACCATCACCGATCTCGCGCCGCTGCATCTTCCGGCTGCCCTCGCGGGAATCGCTGCCGCGCGCGAGCTGCTGCCCCGTGCGCCAGGCGTGGCTTGCCTGGACACCGCGTTCCACTCACGAATGCCGGAGGCCGCGTCCACATATGCGGTCCCGGAGGAGTGGCGCGAGCGTTATGGCGTCCGGCGCTACGGCTTTCACGGGTTTTCCCACGCGTACGCCGCTCGGCGCGCGGCTCAGATCCTGCGCCGGCAGCCCTCGGAGATGCGCGTTGTCACGTGCCATCTGGGGGCGGGCGCCTCGCTCGCAGCCGTTCGCGCCGGCCGCTCCGTGGACACGACGATGGGATTCACGCCGCTCGAGGGACTTGTGATGGCCACTCGCTCCGGGACGGTCGATCCGGGGATGCTTCTGTGGCTGCAGCGCCACGCGGGTATCGACGAGCCGGCCCTGACCGAAGCGCTTGACCGCCAGGGCGGGCTGAAGGCGCTGGCGGGCACCGCGGACATGCGTGAGATCCTGCAGAGGATCGCGGGCGGCGACGACCGCGCCGAGCTTGCCTTCGACGTCTACATCCACCGCCTTCGCTCGTTGATCGCGGCGATGGCCGCGGCCATGAACGGGCTGGATGCGCTCGTGTTCACAGGAGGTGTGGGCGAGAATTCGGCGCCCGTGCGCGCGGCGGCGGTGGCGGGGCTGCGTTTCCTGGGCGTCGAGCTCGGTCCGACTCTCAACGCGAGCCTGCGGCCCGACAGCGACATCAGCGCCCCCGGGGCACAGGTACCGACGCTGGTGATCAAAGCGCGCGAGGACGTGGAAGTCGCGCGCGAGGTGCGAATGGTGCTCGCCGCGCCTCCCGGCTAGGGTCTCAGCGGGCGGGAGTGTTCAGTCTCGCGTCGACCCACTCGCGCAGCGCCGCAGCGGGTCGCGCACCCACGGCGCGGTCCTTCTCCCGGCCGTCCTGAAACAGGACCAGCGTCGGGATGCTGCGGACTCCGAACCGCTGCTGCAGCTCGGGCTGCTCGTCGGTGTTGATCTTGACGACCTTGAGCTTGCCCGCCAGGTCCGCGGCCAGCCGTTCGACGGCGGGGCTGACCATCCGGCAAGGCCCGCACCACGGTGCCCAGAAGTCGGCCAGCACGGGCACCGGGCTGGCCTCAACCGCGGAGTGGAAGCTGGCCGTCGAGACCTCAGCGAGCCAGGGCAGCTCCGAACCGCACTTCGCGCACTGTGGAACGCCCGCGGCGGCGGCATCGACTCGGTTCTTCTGGCCGCACTTAGGGCAGCCGACCACCTTTGTTTCACTCATGACTTCACCTGACACATTCCCCCTCTGGGCGGTGTGGAAACCTGCTGGCGGCGGCGCGAGTAGCGACGATCGAGAGGCCGTTCCCTAGGTATGGAAACCACGAGATTGTCGGAAAAGGCGGCGAAGGTCGCCCAGAAAAAGGCCGGAGAGCTCAAGAACGTGCCATCCATGCTGCGCGACCGGTCAAGCGACCTGCTGCAGATGGCGGGTCAGCTGCGGGACAGGCCGATGCCGGTCGTCGTGGCAAAGCCACGCCGGCCGTTCTGGCGGACTGCCGGCTTGTGGTTCGCCGGTGGGATCGCGGCCGCGATGGCAGTCGGGTATCTCTTCGACCCCCAGCGCGGAGCCGCGCGACGCCAGATGGCCGTCGACAGGGCGATGGCAGCCGGCCGCGACGTCCAGCGATGGAGTGGCGGTAAGGCCCGGCACCTGCGCAACAGGGCGATGGGCACCGTCGCCGAGATGAAGGCCGCAAGCGACGACCTGGAGCCCAACACCGCTTCGCAACGCGAGCTGGGTTAGAGGCTCAGGACTCTTCCCGGTACTGGCGGCGTCCGGTGGACGGATCTTCGTAGACGCGGGTCATCTTGCCTGAGGTCGGGTCTTTGAACACCTCGGCGGTGGGCTTGAACGATCCCTGGCTGTCGCCGCGATAGCGCCGATCCCATACGAAATAACCGACGATCGCGAACACGGCAACGACCCCGAAGATCACGAGCTCGAGATGCATTACTGGCTCCGCTCGATGATCGCGGCGGTCCCGTAAGCGACGACCTCGGTCATCGTCTGTCCCATCTCGGAGGAGTCGAACCGCATCATCACGACCGCGTTGGCTCCCATCGCGCGTGCGTTCTCGATCATTCGGTCGATCGCGTGCCGGCGCGTGTCTTCGACAAGCCGCGTGTACTCGACGATCTCACCGCCGGCCAGAGAGCGCAGGCCCGCCATGACGTTGCCGCCGAGTCCGCGGCTGCGCACGACCACACCGAACACCTGACCCAGCGCCTGCTTGACCTCGTAGCCCGCGGGCCTCTCCGTCGTCGTTACGAGTAGGGGCTGCTGCGACACGGGTTAAGCATGACGGGGAGCATCGTGCGGCGGCGCCCAAAAGACGAGGACGCGGAGGTCTTCTTCGATGTCATGGAAGCGATGCTCGACGTGGGCTTCGACGAAGACCAGGCTTCCCGCCTGGACCGGCCTGTCTTCGGCCGCGACCCGGATCACCGCGCGGCCGCTGATCACGTAGTAGACCTCGTCCTCATTATGTGGCCGCTGGCGATCGGTCGATCCGGCGGGCCACACGGCAAGTCCGACGCTGAGCTTGTCTGAGGCCAGGAAGTCAAGGTAGCCGTGACCCTCGGCATCCCGCGGCTGAGGATCCAGCTCCGGAATCTCGTGCGCCTGCATCGGTGACGCTTAGCTTCCCACGGTGAAGGACCACCACAGTACTGCCTGGTCCGGCCGGCAGTTCGAGGTGCGGCACGCATCGACGGCCGTGCCTCCGACAAGTCGGGCTACGAAGATTCGCCGGATGCCCGACTCGGTGACGAAGGACGATTCCTCGGGCATGATGACGGCCGGGTCCAACGAAGCGAGACTTTCCCAGGGGGGTTGGTTCGGAGAATTGAGGAGGGAGACCTCGAGCCGCTGCCCGAGCGGGACACGATACCTCCAGCCGGCGTCGCCGCCTCCCACCTGGAGAAGATCGCCTGCGCTCTCGACCACGACCTGGAATGTGACGCCTGCCATTTGAGCGCAGTCCCGGCCGCCACCACATGCCGCGATCACGGGCGGGGGTGAAAACATGTGGCGGCGGCCAGAAGCCATCGCCTCGAGGACTGTGGCGCCCGGATACCGCGCCACGACCGCAAGGGTCGGATCACCGGCGATCGCACCCGGGACCAGGATGGTTTCTCCCTTTGTCATGACGAAGATCGATTTGCTCGTGCCTTGGTCCACGCGGAAGGTCGTCGTCGGATAGGGCGATGGCGTGGGCGTCGAAAGGTTGGGCGAGCACGCGCCGAGCGCCAAAAGTACGGTTGCCGGGCCCAGAAGGCGCATTCTCAGACACAACGACCCGGTGGTCATGGCGTAATGCTGAGGAAGCACACGTCGCGCCTTAACGTTTAACTGTTCGAAACCGAGCGTCAACACAAAGGGGGACTGATCGGATGGCGGCTGTAAGCAGGGCGGATACGGTTTGGGAAGGCGACCTCGCCAGCGGCAAGGGTCGGGTCAAGGTCGCCAGCGGAGCTTTCGGCGAGTTTCCCGTCACGTGGGCTTCGCGCGCGGAGCGTACGCACGGCGGCACGAGTCCCGAAGAGCTGCTCGCTGCGGCACACGCCGCCTGTTACTCGATGGCTTTGTCCAACGGCCTGAGCAAGGCGGGCCATCATCCCGAGCGTCTGAACACCACGGCCGAGGTCGAGTTCGTGCCCGGCACAGGGATCACGACCATCACGCTGACGGTGCGAGGGCATGTCCACGGTATCGAAACAAGCGAGTTTCAAAAGCTCGCCGAGGATGCGAAGGATGGTTGCCCTGTGTCGCAGGCGCTAAAAGGAAATGTCGAGCTGAAGCTGAAGGCGGAGCTCGACCACACGCACTAGCAGGCTTACCGTTTCTCCCTGCCGGCCACGCCCGGGAAATCGATCATGCCCTGCATCCGAAGCCCGCGCAGCTGGCCCGACAGCCAGCGGCGCGGGTTCTTCACCTGCTTGCCGCCGTCGGCGTAGTCCCAGCACCGTCCGCTGACGTCGCGGACGACGAGCACGAGGCATTCAGGCTCGAGCGCCCGCTTCCAGGCCTTGACGATGAAGGGCAGAGAGATGTGCCTGGCCGGCGCGTTCTGCGGCAGCGTCACTTCCCCGCCGTAAAGCTCGTCGCTCGCGTGCACGATGATTCCCCCTGCAGCCAGCGTCCCACCGAGGTTCTCCACCTCCAGGTCGATTGCCTGCCCAGGCGAGACCTGGCCCGTGAAGACGAGCTTGGGTATCGGTTTGGTCGCGCTGTCCCAGCTCTTCATCGCGCGCCGGGTGGCCCAGTCAGCGCGTGTTGCGAAAAAGGCCGCCCACAGCGCGAGCACGGCCGTCGCGGCCATCAGTACGACCAGGAGTTGGTTGGCGCTCATTGCTTCTCCCGCTTGACGCTGCCGGCCTGGGGATCTGGCGCGAGATGGTACAGGCGTGCGTCGTAGGTGCGTAACGCGGGCAGCGCAATCGCCGCCAGCACGCAGCCGATCACGCACAGGATTCCGCCCGAGACTATCGAGACCCGGACGCTGAACAGCGAGGCGACGAGTCCGGCCTCGAAGTTCCCGAGGGCGGGGCCCGAGGTATAGCTGATCAACTCGATCCCCGCCAGCCGGCCGCGCAGGGAGTCGGGGATCGTCTGGTTCCAGATCACCGATCGAAAGACGCCACTCATCATGTCAGCCGCACCGGCCAGCCCAAGGAAGACGAGGGCGAGCAGCAGCCCAGGGGCAAGACCGAA
>WNGO01001850.1_pt1 | contig 21924 bp, 9 predicted proteins | sample 5400511 | NCBI WGS metagenome assembly WNGO01 (sample SAMN13153380, study PRJNA577476) | soil metagenome | isolation source: 20 cm soil or saprolite under Garry oak tree replicate 2 | place: USA:California | collected 2016-06-15 | reverse complement strand
CCCCAGAATATTTGTTTAGTGCTCGCGTACTCCAAAGTTGTATCGGAGCAAAATTACGTGGCTGGGTCGTGTAAGGCCATAGTCGGTCGAAAAAACATACTCGGCGAGAAAATTGTTTGTAAACCGCCAACCCGCTCCAAACTCAGAATAATAGTTTGTCGAACGGTCAGTTGTGAGGCCATTCGGAGCAAAGGTACCGTCGGAAGTAAGCAAGCGTTCGAACTGATCTGGATAGAGAGTCAGGTTCGTAGAAAGAGTCTGACGCACGGTCAAGAGCGAGCCACTGATGAACATGCGCCTCCATACGTCAGCTTGTACAGCTTCATGGGCGGACAGGAAAGGACTGCTGCTGTAGTTGCGTTCCAAGAGGTTACCGGTGGCGTCCTCCGTACGCATGGTCGTTGTGTTGGAAAACCCTCCTGCCAGGTCCAATGTGAATACGATCCGCGGGCGAATGGCATACCCAAGACCCACTGCGAAGCTCGACCCCGTCGTACGGTCCTGCGCGTGAGAATTCACGATCGAGGAAAGTTTCAATTGATCCTCTAGGGAGAGGAGAAACCAGGATGCCTGGGCTCCGTAGAACAGCTTCCTCGTCAGTACTCCGCGAAACCGGATGCCCACTTCAGAAGAATGCCCTGTGCTGCGCGTGGTATCGAGGTTCTGCGGCTGTCCATTCAGCGTGTGGGAGACGTCGCCGAAATCCGCGGACACAATTCCATAGCCATAGTAGATTCCAAGTTTTCGATCTCCGGAAAAATCGTGTGAAACTCCCGCTCTTATTCGCGTCTGGACCAGATTCGAGTTCGAGTCAATTCTTTGGCTTGCTACATTTCCCGCCTGATCTTGCTGGGTCACAAAGGTAAGAAGAGATCCCCAGCCTTTCAAGTAATCCAAACCGAAGCCAAGACTCGTTCGTTTGTCGTCTCCAAACGCGCGAGCCAATGCAAATGAACCAGTGAGGAGAGAAGTTTTCGTGGTATCCGATGATGCTTGCGTTCCAATTGTTTCCGGAGGAAACAGAGGGCCAGAAAGACTTGCTGCATCATCCAGCGTGAAAGACTGGACGCCGCTGCGAAAGGCCGCTGCGCCTCCCCCAATCGCGGTGCGGTGGTCGGGCAGAAGTGTGAAGAATGATCCCTGGGGAGACAAACTGTAATCGAGAGACTGCCCGGGGCTGGGAACCAAGGCGGACTGATTTGCCCCGGCGCCCTGACTGCCACTAAACGATGGCAATAAAAAGACACGTCCCTCGGGAGCGGAAAATTCCGTTGCGTACGCAGGGTTTTCCAGGCTATCCAGAAAGGAATCCGGGTATGCCGTGTAACGGAGGAAGAGCGGGCCTTGCCGTGCGTCCATCACATGCTCCACGAAACGATCATAAATCCCGGGAGAATTTCGGGGTGAGTTTGCGTTCTCCGATTCTTGAGGATCGCTCCCTGTACCCGAGGATTGGCCTGGTTTGTTGCTACCGGCTTCTTGACTTCCCCCCAATCCCCCGATTTCACCGGCTGGATTGAATGCAAAATCATGTATGTCCTGATTGGGGCGGACAATTACCCCTTGCCCAGGATTCACGAGGACTTTATTCTGCGGATTCGAAAGGTTTGTCACTTCAACAAGCCCCTCATACACCACTACTTCTGTCTCGCCGATTTCGTTTACGGCAACGCTGAATTCGGTACCGCGAACCGCGATCGATGCGGTCGGACTATTGATCCGGTACGGGTTCGGTTTCCCTCCCCAATGGTTGATTTTGACGCGCACCCTCCCAAGAAGAATTTCGAACAGTTCTCGCACAGAATTGGCAGTTCTAAAATCTTTGAGCAAGATCCTCGATCCTGACCGAACCAAAACTATGCTCCCGTCGGTCAACTCAATCGTGAGTTGGCCGCCGCCCCTCGTGTCAATTTCTTCTCCAGGGAAGAGCACATCCCCGCGCTTTGCGATACTTGGAGCCTGTGCGGCGGTCGAAAGTAATGCTGTACCACTCACGCTGGCGATGCGAGCCTCGACCGATGTCACTTGGGCGCGGGCAGCCGGAACCGAACACGCCAAGGCGAGCGCGACTCCGATCAAAACCTGGATGGTTCTCCCGAGAATACGTCCCGACACTGATCCTGCGATCAAGGATTTCCGCCGTCTTCGTCATGTGGAATTTCAGGGTCAGCAGGGTCTTCGTTGTCCCCTTCGGCAGAGGCGAGCAGCCGGTATTTTGCTACCAACCTTTGGACCGTTCGGCGGTCCAGGCCGAGAACCGCCGCCGCCCGTCTTTTCTTTCCTTGATTTTCATCCAGGACCAGCTGCAGATACCGGCGTTGTAGTTCGTCCATCGAAGGACGGTCGGCGATAATTGTCGCCTCGTTGTGAGAGGTGACGGACTCTGTCGGAGTCCCGAGGCCCACCGCGATTTCAGGAGGCAGGCAATCGAGAGTAATCATCGCATTGGGGCAGAGGGCGACCGCGCGGCGGATGGCATTTTCGAGCTCGCGGACATTTCCAGGAAAAGGGTAGGAGCGCAAAGCTAACGCCGCTTCCCCGGTTAGACGGTACGGTGGCTTTCCTTCGGGTGTCGCGGCGCGCAAGAAATGAGCAACCAAAACATCAATATCTCCCCCGCGTTGGCGCAGCGCTGGCAGTTCCAGTGTGATCACGCTTAACCGATAGAATAGGTCAGGCCGGAACTGGGCAGCGGCTGCCATCTCCCTCAGGGACGCATTGCTTGCCCCGATAACACGGACATCAATGCGTTTTGATTGTGTGGACCCAACTCTCCGTACTTCGCCAGACTGCAACACCCGCAAGAGACTACCCTGAAATCCCGCGCTGGTCGAGGCGAGTTCATCGAGAAAAATAGTGCCGCTGTCCGCCGCCTCAAATAGCCCGGAACGCTCCCCGACGGCCCCGGTGAAGGCTCCTCTCGTATGACCGAACAATTCCGCTTCGAGAAGCGTGTCGGTCAGCCCGGAGCAGTTCACAGCCACGAATGGTTTCTTCTCTCGCGAACTAAAATCATGAATTGCCCGCGCCACTAATTCCTTGCCCGTGCCTGATTCTCCCATCACAAGTACCGGTGCATCACTTCTTGCTGCCCGCGCAATCAATCGATAGACCCCCACCATAGCCGGGCTCTTGCCCACAAGGCCCGATCGAGAAATGTCGTCTACGAGGGTAGAAATATCGGTACCCGTGTCCGCAGCCTCCGATGCCGCAGAAAGGTAACGGCGCAACAATGCCGCCACGGCGCTGACTTCGAATGGTTTGGCAATGAAATCCGTGGCACCCTCTTCGACCGCCCGGACGGCCAGCTCGACAGAGCCTTGGGCGGTCATCAAAATGATCGGCAAAGCCGGAAACAGGGCGCGCAGGTCCTGGACCAGTGTGAGTCCATCACCGTCTGGCATGTAAATGTCACTGATTACGGCATCGAATTCTTGGGTGGGGGCCGCGGCGAGCGCCTCGGCTCCATTCCTGGCGAAGCTCACTCGAAAGCCGTTGAGCGACAAGCCAGACTCCAGCATGAGCCGGATCGAGTGCTCGTCGTCAACAACAAGAATGTGGGGCTGTCTAGCCATCGGTTGACCCGTTGATTTTATGACTGTCTTTGAGTTCGAGCGGCAGGCGCAGAATGAACGTCGAACCCACGCCGAGTTCGCTCTCCACGGTAACATAACCGCCGTGGGCATCCATGATTTCACGCACAAACGTCAGCCCAAGGCCAGTGCCGGGCTCGTCGGTGTGCTCACCATGGGGCACACGGTAGAATTTTTCAAAGATACGCTTCACATTCTCGGGTGCGATTCCATAACCCTTGTCTGCCACTTCGATCCGAAGATCGTTTCCCTCCGTCCACACGGAGACAAGGATTTCTCTGCCGGGAGGGCTGTACTTGATTGCGTTGGCAATGACATTTGTGACTGCTTGAGCGATCAAATCAGAGTCCACCATTACCACAGGCAAATTCTTTTCAAATTCGCACTTGATCGGAACGCCGCGAGACACGGCAACTGGGTCAAGCAGCAAGAGTACGCGCTCAATCAACGGCTCCACTCGCAGCGGTGTTTTCCGCAGGGGGCGCGCCCCGGCCTCGAGGCGAGTAATATCCAAATATTCATCGATCATCCGGGCCAGACGTTTGGCCTCTTGGTTGATGGCCGCGTGCATCTCTCTGCGTCGATTGGGGTCTACATCGAATTTCGAGAGTACTTCGCTGAGGCCCTGAATCGCCGTGAGCGGCGTCCGCAGTTCGTGCGTGACCAGGGCCATGACTTCCGTCTTCATCTGCTGCAATTCCCGCTGTTTCGTTATTTCGGAGAGAGACGCGACAATCCCGACTACGGCGTCACGGCCGCGGTCGGCGTGATTCTCGCAAACAGGAGATAAACGCAAAATGAAATGTCGCGGTGAGGAACCCCCGAGCGTGATTTCCCGCTCGACCGTGGATCGATCGACCAACAGCCTTTCCAGCGTTTCTGACATCGTTTTCTCGGGCTGGTCCAAGCGTCCCAGAAGACTGCTCCCGAGCAATGAGCGTTGTTTGTTCCCAAGAATGTCCGCCGCTCGCCGATTCACAAATACAATCTGCCCTCCGGTCCCGGCGACCAGCAAGCCATCACCGACGGAGCGCAGGGATTTATCGACAAATATAGAATCGGAAAGAAGCCGCTGATTGAGTGAACGCAGCATGCGTGTCTTCCACGTAATTCCACGAGGCCACAGGCTCCAGGATTCTTGCCGCATGGATTTCGCGGCCTCGGCTTTCCCTGGGTCTCGGATTCCGAGGGTCACGATGAAACCATTGGCAAGTTCGACAGAGACACGAAGCACTTCGAGCGGCAATCGCCCATCCTTTTGATGCAGAAGAATGAGAAATCCAGTCGGGGATTCACTGTCGCCGAGAGGGCATTTCCATGCGGTCATCTGTTGCGCCTGAGGGTCATGATTTTCGCGGAACAAATGGACTAGCTCCTCATCCGGCTTGCCGGGAAATACATCTCCAGCTTCGTTCGGAACTGAGGATTGCGGCCATCTGATGCTTAGCCGGTCGCTCTCTGTAACCGAAGTCAGAAGTGGAAATCCCGAGCTTGCGGCCACGCGATACTTCCCCTCTGAAACGCAACGAAGTATGGCCACGCCGCTAGTATTCGTAAGCTGCATGATGAGCGCGGCCGGATCCGTTTTTGTCTCTCGCGCCGGAGGCCACATCCAGCTTTCGGCGTGAACCATCTGGCGGATTTGGACATCCAACTCGCGACTGGCAACCAGGGACCGGCGTAGCAGGACCAGCGGTATCACAAATATAAATGAAACACTACAAGGCACTATCGGTGGGAATACCAGCCAGTGGAGGAATGCGAAATAACTAAGGGCGAGGATCGAAACGCCGATCAGGACGATCATTGCCAGTTGTTTGAGGTTTTCTTGATTGCCCTGTGCGATGGAAAGTCCACCAAGCATCAAGAGTGCGACCAGCGCCGCACAGACCGCCGAGAGCCAGTCGGGTGTTTCCGAATACCATCTTCCACGCAAGAGCGTGTTAAGGGAATTGGCAAGGACCTCGACTCCGGGCACGAATTCTCCATATTGCTGACCATCCGGGCCTTCGATATGAACAAACGGCGAGGTGAATCGGTCTCCCAGCGCGGCGGCCGTCGCGCCGACGATGACGTATTTCCCGCGAAACGCGGATGCCGGTACTCTGCCGTCCAGGACATCTGCAAAGCTGAATGTGTGGGGTGCAAAGGAACCGGCCGGACCGACGTATTCGATGGGAATCCAGCTCGCCCTCAAACGTTGCGTGTTTCGCGGGTGGCTGGATTCAATCTCCATTGTGCGGGTTTCCGTTCTCATAGGAAATGTTTGCCCGCCAATGCTCACCGCTCCAGGCAGTTCTTGGATGGACTGATCGTTTACCCCTTCTCCGACGCGAATAATTTCGAGGGCCATGGCCCACTCGGCTTGGCCTTGGTCGTCGGCCTGACGAACCAGGAAGGAGCCCGCGACTCCGTCTACTTCGGTCGAAACGTGGACATGCCCGACCCCCGCGGCAATCTTTTCGATAGAGGGTAAAGGCCGAAGCCAGACGACCCGGCCGGATTCCGTGCGTGAGAGTTGGGCAGCAGTGACGACGTTTCCCGCTTTTGCAATCGCGGCAACGAGGGCGGAGTCGTCTGCATTGTTTGTTGGTTCGCTGAATAACACATCCAATGCAATAGCCTTCGAGTGCGCACCGGTGAGCTGGTCAAGCATTTGCGCCGTGAGGCTGCGGCGCCAGGGATAGCGCCCGAACCTTGCAAGGCTCGCTTCATCAATCGCCACGATGGCAATATCATCCGGCAACGGCAGAGGACCCCTAGCCCGTACCAGCCAGGTCCTTGCATCGAGGTCCAGCCCGGGCACGCGCCAGGTAACGAACATTCCCAGCGCCGCACAAACGAACAGGAGACCGGCAACCCAACCGAACTGACTGAGTCTGCGGGCTGCTCGCGAATTATTCTTAGTAGGCATCCCTATCTAGTCACGGCTTTCGTTCAGAACAACCCATCCAAATCGCCCCGAAACCTGCGCGCAATCTCCGAAGAATTACGTCGTTGATGTTTACTCGTAGGGTGCACAATTGTTGCGCCGAACTCACCAAAGAAAATCCAAAGACTAACAATATATGAATATGAGATAGGACCCGAGCCCAAATACTTCTGCCCGGCATCTCGATCATTTGAGTAGCCGGTTTCGCGAATTTGTCATCATCCCGCGATTTGCAAGGGCTTTCCGGAAGAGTGGAAGCAAGTTAACCGCCAACGGAGTCTCTCCCATAAAACTGTAACCGGTTGAACTTAAAGGCTTTCATGAAAGTAACGGCGAATCCTCCTGATAGCACTGCGACAATTTGCCGCACCTCGTAGGGCTCATCGAAATAATACCCGTTCGGCTGTCCCTCCCGATATTCACCAGTTGCCATTGGCGCCGACGCACGGATCGGAATTTGACGCCGCGACCCCCTGTAGCTCCTCGTGATTGCAAGAATTCTGAAAGCACTCGAGATGCGAGCGAAGGGGGTGGCGAAATGCCGCCCCAGTGTGAGAGCCTTTGCGTAAAAGCGCCGCGATTATTGCTCCACAATCTATTTTCCAGGAAAAGTTCTGATTCGCAGGGGTGTGTACATTGCCCCGCCACGTGCTCCTGCACGCACGGGGTATATTCTTTTGGACGCCACGGCGGAAACCCAAAAACCGTGTGCCTCGGGTGATAAGGGTAACGGACTCAACGGGACTTTTGATAGGGGCGGTGGGGATCGAAACTACGAAGGGACGGCATTCCCAAGGAGGTGTAAAGAACACCCGAGAATACAAAGGTATGAATAGGAAGGGCGAGGAATTTACCTGTTGCCCGATTGTTCCCTCAATTTTCTAAACAGTAAGGAATGAATTTTTTCCTTCCTTTACAAGTCTCCAATACATTGCTAGCGTAAATGCCAATCCACCGGCCGGGAGTAAAGAAGCTCGGAGGGAAAATTGGACTTCCGTATACGCGCTGGAATTGTTGTCCTCGCGCTGATGTCGATTTGTCATGTTGCAATGGGCTCTTCGGTGTTTCTGCGCATTCCCTCCTCGACGACCCCAGGACTCGCACCTATCCAGACCTATGCGGGAAAAGCCGACCCTAGCACCGCACTTGCAAAGCTCTCGACCTCAGTGACCGTCGTAGTGCTCGCGGACACCCTGAGCTCCGATGCTTTCGACAGCGTTAGAAATGGACTGCTGGCGCTTCAAACTTCTCTGCATGGGCACCCATTGCGCGTCGCATTGATCCGGAATGGTTCGTTGGCGGTCACGGGCCCGTTTTCAACCCGAGCTCGCCTCAAGGCCGCCCTCGATCAAGTCACGCCCGTCTCCGATCCGTTCGCTTCCGTTCCTGCTTCGACCGTCTTTGACACACTGAATGCTAGCGTTGGGCAGTTGGGCGCGGACGGGTCACACGTGCTATTGATCGGAGAATTTCCTGCACTGGATCCGCTGACCTTGGACTACGCGTCTGGCCTAACGTTGCGAGCTTTCGGCAGCCGGCACTTGCAAGTCAGTTGGTTTTCGCCGGCCGGTGGGAACGATAGTTGGCTTCCTCTCTTCGAGGCTACTGGCGGCACAATAGTTCAAGGCACACTGAGCCGCTTTTCTTCCTTCCTCGACAACCCTTCGGAGTCAATCGTCGAGGTGGATTGGACTCCAGTCACGCCGTCGGAGGGCTTTGTCGTTTCTCACGCCATTATCTCGGATCAAGCCGGCCATACGCTGCTTGATGTGCCAGACATCGCAGTCCCTGCCGCTGACTCTCTTCCCACTGGATGTAAATCCTCGCGATGCTGGAACGCTGCTCACTGCGGCCGCTTTCTACGAACAGCTTAAGGACTACACCACGGCTGCGAAATTCCGCTCATCCATGATCGAGGTCCGTCCATTAGACGGTGCTGGCTATGCCGTTCTCGGACATGTTCTGTTGCTGGGCGGCGATTTTAACAAGGCAGAATCAGCGTTGAACCACACCGCTGGCTTAAAAGCGGGTACGCCAGAGGTCAGCGAGGATTTTGCACGGATACACCTCGCACGAAACGATGACAAAGGCGCAATTCCTTACCTGGATGATGCACTTCGAGCCGATCCCAAGCGCCAAGATCTATGGTTTCTCCAGAGCGAGTCCGCAAACCGGTTACAAGATTCTTCGCTCGCCATTCGTTCTTTCGAGCAAGGATTGGCGCTGGGTGGTGTTCATGTTCCGGAAGCTTCATCTCTTCTGCGACTCTATCTAGCCGCGAAACAGAATGCAAAAGCACTAGAACTTGCCCGCCTGGAGACAGCGAAACTCCCTTCTGACCTTGGTCCTCGCGCAGAATTCGCCGGCGTTCTCGATGACTTGCAGCAGAGCGACGGAGCGCTCGTCGCTTGGAGGCGGGTACTCGAAGTGCGGCCGGACTTCGAACGAGCTCACTACCGGATTGCTCGGTTGCTGCTGGAGGCAGGCGATGCTCGAGGGGCCGAAAAGGCGGCCGATTCTGGAATTACCGTGGCGCCAAAATTCGCAAACCTTTACATCGTGAAGGCGGATGCCCTGGAGAAACAGGCTGAAATGTACAGTGCACGCAGCGTGCTCAAACAAGGTACAGCGACAGTAACGGACGGTGCACTTCTTTCACGTCTTGCGAGCACCGAGGACACTTTTGGCGGTTTGGCTGCGAGCGCGTATTCTCGGCTGGCCGAAACTCTCGAAGCGTCTTCGCCGGAGCGCTTGCAAGCTCTGGAGCGAGGACTTGTTGTATCGTTGCGCGATGGTGATCTCAAGGATGCCCAATCGTTTGCCGGGCTGCTTGAATCGGCCGGGCACGTCGAGTTCCAAGGACTGTTGGGCAGCGCGGGGCAGCCTGAAAGCGGCACGATCGTACCTGGGGGGCTCGACGCATTAGCCTTTGCCGCTCATGCTCAGGAGCACGTTCCGCCGGAAAAGTTCTTCGTTCAATACTGTCAGATGATTCTCGACCAAATCGGACCGTCCTTTGCCGATGGCAAGAATCAGTACATTGAAGGTATCGAGGGACACTTCCAACGCATATCCGCTCTTGAGGGGTACGGAAAACGCGATGGCAACCGCGTGGTCATCACTCTCTCTCTTGATGGAAAAAATGGCCGCCGAAATACAGAGAGGGTTCTAGGGCTGCTCGGCATCAAATTGCGCACTGTGCAAAACGGTGTGGAATTGGATCGCGGGGAGAAAAAAGCCCAGGCAAAGAAACAAGAGACCGTCTCGGCTCTGGCTCTCGATGAAGTAGGCATGGAGGAAGCCTTTCGGGCCGGGAAACCGTATACATTTGAGATTCCTTATGAATGGGCAGCAGTATATCCCAGCGAAAAACTGTGGCGTGAAACGTTCTTCTCTTCAGACAATTCGCCAGGTGGTCTTGCGACTGCTGTGCTCCACATGCCAAAGATGGCCTCCCTTTACATCGCCCTCAGTTTTCTCGATCGGAAGACAGTTTCCGAGCTACTTTCCGCAGTCAATTTGAAGACACTCTACGATCATTACGCCGACCTCTTGTATCTTTTTGCTCCCGCCTTTTCAGTTCAAGCCGGCCATGCTGCGGTGCCTGGAGGGCCGCACGCCGAACAGATCTGGGATCGTCTCGCAGGTGCGAGTCCAGGACAGCCCGGCGCTTTCTTTCGTGCTCTGCTCGAACGCGACAACGGCAAACTACTTGCATTCTTTTTCACTCTGTCGCAGCTGGATCGACCGCATCAAGCATTCTTTACTGATCACCTCTCTCGCACTGAACAATTCTATAAACTCTTCGCATCCTCCAAAGAAATGCAACGCGGGGCCACGGGCGTCATTCGGGATGAGGCCTTCAGGGATTTCCTGCGGTCCATGCCTCTTGACGGCAAAGGCCATATTGATTTTCCGGGATCAGCCGAGGTTTGGACAGTGGCCAAAGGCCGTTCGTCAAGCGACGCGCAAACTGCGAAATTGCTCAAGAAAGTCTCCAGGGCCGTCGCGCCAGAAGTCGAAGACGAGGTGTTGCTTCGCTTGGCGGAGACCCGTTACAAAGAAAGTGCCACCCACTACACCGAGCTCGACAATTTCCTCGCGGTATCGAGGATCGATGCGCACCGCACCGAGCCACTCGACGAAGAGGCAGTGTTGCTGCTGGCTCAGCACTACAGCGACTCTTCCAGCGCCTATGCATATTTTACCGACCTGACCTCTCTCAGTACGGCGGACTTCCGGGAGTTCTTCTTAGCAGTTGATCGGATCAGATCCCACTCTTCGCTCGAAGCTAACCTGGAGCTCGGGCAGTTGCATGCCTTAGTTGAGTGGATCTGTCTCCTCAATCGCCGCGATGCGATTGGAGATAGCCAGGCTGAGCAGCTCTTCCACTACATCTGTGAACGCTTCACCTCCGCTGCGGACGGCGCAGTCTATGCTGCCGCTGCACTCGATTCGGCTCGCGCAATCCTGAGTCACTGTCTGCCGGGTGAAAAGATAGTCTCGGCCGAATTGGGGATTCGCACTTGCCTGCTTGGTTCCGCCGAACTTTCCAATCGGCAGGCGATTGAATTTCAGCACGTTCTGGACGAGCAAAAGGTGCCAAGCCTGGATGCGCTACTTTCGATTTACGATGCGGTGGCGAAACTCTCGACTGGAACCGCGGCGCCAATTAACTTGGCGGGAATCGAGTCAAGTATAAGCCGCCTGCCTTCCGTCGAATTTCCGAAAGATTTGAAAGTCCGTGGCAAGGAGAAAGAATCTATCGAACGTTACGAGACGGCGGCAGCTTTGAAACTTGTAGCCCAACTCAAGCAAAAGCTTGCACAACGCAAAGTCAATCGAGAACAGATTGATAAGCTATCTCATGAACTCCTCGCGGAACTCGAACCACAGGTCACCCTCGCGCTTGTTGGTCCAATTTATGCGTACTTTCTTCGATCGGCCGACCTCGTTGTTTCGGCGGACCCTTTGCTCCTCCGCAAGCACCATTACTTCAACTATTCAGGGGATGGACATCAAAGCACAAACGTGGATTCTGATTTTCGCAAGGATAGCGAGGGGGTTGGTAGTTATTTTGTGGGAGGCTTTGGCCGGTTTGCGCTGGCCGCCGGAGCCGCTGCCGCGGTCGGATGGAAAAGTGGGGGCCCCGGTGCGGGTGAGTCAATTGTTGCGGAGGTTGCTGCCATCCGCGCGGCCCCCTGGAGCCGTCTCGAGGAATCCGACCTGCGGCTTGTGAGCCTGCGAATTTCAGTTGCTCGTGAATGGATATTCGAATCGGCGCGCCGCCCGGAGCTGCTTCAGGCGCTGGGTGAAGAGACTCAGGGTTTGCTGTCCCTCACTCGCCGCGCCGATCTGCTCAACGGAATCGAGTCGAGGAATTGGCGGAAAGTCTGGGCTTCAGCCCTGCTCCCCGATCTTTTCTCGCTCGGCGGCAGGTATCTCGATCATTTTAAGACCGATCCCTGGTCATCGCCGGTTACGACAGCGCTGCGCGCCGTCGTCGCAACGAATGATGGTTCGCGCCTGCGAATACTTGGCTCTATCAAATACCACACATTTGGTTGCGGGCATCCCCACATTTTCACAGACGCCCCCTACGAAGAATATGAGCGGCAGTTTCTCCCCGCCGAAATTGCTGAACGCTCCGCCGAGTTCAAGCTCTTTCTTGCTTTCCTGGCCGACAACATTGGATTGCAGCCCTCCGCTCTGGTCAATGTGGCCGAAACTCTTGCGCAGAAGGCTTTCGGGGCTGCGCGAATGTCCAACTTCGGTGATTGGCGGTCGTTGCTCGCTGCTTATGCGTCCGTCACCCCCGACGATCTAAGACAGGCTCTCGAACAATGACGAAAAGTTACTTCGTGATTTGGCTGTTCTTCTTGTTCCTCGTTCTCCCGGTCGTTTTTGCTGCCCCTGTCCCGCAGTCGTCAGGAACGATTAAGGTCGAAGTTCGCTTGATTGAAGTATACGCGACGATTTACGACCAGAAGGGACGTTATGTTGACGGTCTCAGCCGCAATAGTTTTCAGGTCTTCGATGACGGCATGCCGGAGGAAATCGCAAATTTCGAGACCAGTGGCCAAAGTCTCTCTTGCGCCATTCTCCTCGATACGACCGGAAGTATGGCTGAGGCTCTTCCCCGTGTGAAGAATTCGATCGTGAAATTGATCGATGAGCTCGGGCCGCAGGATTCAGTGGCCATCTATACCTTCGATGAACGCTTGACCGTCCGTCAGGAATTTACTACGGATAAAGATGCCGCCAAACGAGCCATCTTGCGGACGCGCGCCCAAGGCCGAACGGCCTTGTTCGATGCTCTCTCTCAAGTTGCACAAGATATCTCAAAACGGCCGGGCAAGAAGACGCTCATCGTGTTCACCGACGGTGACGACAACTCAAGCGCTTTAAACGCGAATGCAGCGGTTGGGCGCGCCAAGAAGGTCGGCATTCCGTTATACGCAATTGCCGAAGGAGACGCAATGAAATCCCCGAACCTGAAGAAACTCTTGGAGGACTTGAGCCAGCGCACCGGCGGGTCAGCTTATCAGGTCAACAAATCTAGCGATATCGATCAAGTGTTTCATAAAATCGCGCAAGATCTCCAACACCTGTACATGATCAGCTATCAACCACCTTCCGCGCCTGCAGACGAAAAGTGGCACAAGATCAACCTCTCCGTGAAAGGGCTAAAGGATTACCGCGTCCGAGCCAAGGAAGGCTACTTCCCCGACTGAACCTCCAACTCCATGCTTTGCGGGCACAAACCAGAGCTCGAACTCTCTCGTTTCATTGCCGGATACCATTTTGGCGAAGGACAGATTGTTGCGGCAGTTTGTAAGCGTTTCCGCGAGACTCAAGCAGGACTTCTGCCATCCCTTCCTGGTCTATGGGCTTTGAGAAGAAGTACCCCTGAGCATACTCACAACCAAACGATTCTAGTAGGCCCGCCTGTTTGGCGGCCTCCACGCCTTCCGCTACCATCTCCATGCCCAGGCTGCGTCCGAGAGATATAATCATTTGCACTATCGCGCGGCTGTCGCTGCTGTTTTCCACTTCAGACACAAAGGACCGATCAATTTTCAGAGTGTCCAGCGGGAAGCGCCTCAAATGACTCAAGGACGAATATCCTGTACCAAAGTCATCGATGCTCAGACCGACACCGAGTGCTCTGAGTTCGCCGAGGATTCGGGCCGCTCTTTCCACATCGCGCATGGTCACACTTTCCGTAAGTTCCAGCCTCAAGGATTGAGGATCAAGGCATTCTTCGTGTAGGATATGCCCCACTTGGCTAACTAAATCCGGTTGAGCAAACTGTTTGCCTGAGATGTTCACGGCTATGGTAAACGCTGGATCGGATGGAAACCGCATGTTCCAGGCGCGCATCTGTCGGCAGGCCTCGCGCAGCACCCAAAGACCAATAAACGGAATCTGACCGGTTTCTTCCGCTACCTCGACGAACTCTTCCGGCAGGACCAATCCAAAGCCGGGTCGTTGCCAGCGCAGTAATGCCTCAAAGCCGGTGATTCGCCAATCCCGCAGAGAGACGATGGGCTGATAGTGGACACGGAATTCGTCGCGGTCCATCGCCCGGCGTAGATCAGTCTCCAGTTTCAATCGGCTCACCGCCCTGGCGTGCATGGCTGGATCACATATTTCGTACCGCGACTTGCCTAGCGCCTTGGCCCTGTACATGGCAGTGTCGGCATCGCGCAATATGTCTTCAGCCGTACTATAACCAGTGGCACTTATGGCAATGCCAATGCTGGCCGTGATAGACACCTCCTGCCCACTGATCAAAAAGGGAGATGCGAGTTTTTGTTGGATTCGTTCAGCCACGCGTATGCCGTCACTGGCATCCCGGATATCATCGAGCAAGATTGTAAATTCGTCGCCTCCCATCCGCGCCAGCGTATCCTCGCCGCTCTGCTTGACACGTCCCGTTACATCAGCCGAACACGAAACAAGATCATCTCGCCGCACAGAGGTGACTAGACGCTCGGCAATCTGCACAATTAGATGGTCACCCGCAAAATGACCGAGGCTATCATTTACAATCTTAAAACCATCGATGTCTACGAACAAAATGGCAAATTTATAATCCGGACGCCGCTTTGCCCGTGTAACGCAGCGGGCCAGTTGATCTAGAAAGAATGTACGGTTCGGCAGTCGTGTCAGCGGATCCTGACGAGCCTCTTGTATCAGCTTGTCTTGAAGCTGCAAAATCCGCTGGCCCGCCCTCAACCGCGCCTTCAGCTCCTTGGGATCGCAGGGCTTGGTGAGATAGTCGTCGGCCCCGGCTTCGAAACCCCTGACAATATCCTCTTTGGATTCTTTCGAGGTGAGCAAGATCATGTAGACATAAGGGTGATTGGACACACTGCGTATCTGGCGACAAACGCTGAGCCCATCGAGCCCCGGCATGACCCAATCTAGGAGCGCGAGCCTCGGGCCTTCATCGCTTGAGAGGCATTCTGCGGCAGAGCTCCCGTTCTCGACGACAAGCACTTCGTAACCCTCGCGATCCAACGTTTTCTGCACCAGACACCGCGAGATTACATCATCATCGGCAATGAGGATTTTCATCGGACTATCCCTTTGCAGCAGGCCTCGAGCTCAGCCAGAGGGAGTGAGGCCTCCTGCTCGAACCCTGCTAATTCCTCTGGCGGACCCTGAGTCACGCACTGCAGTCCCATGTGTTCAAGGCACGCGGCAGAGGCAGCCACCCACGCGAACGAAACATTCGCCAGCATGCCCTTTATGGTATGCGCCTTAACTTTCACCCCTTTCATGTCCCCTCGAACTACAGCTTCGTGCAATGACTTCAAAAGGAAGGGGAACTCCGTTTTAAAGATCCTCAACAGCTCGCGCAATGGTTCGCGGTCGTTATCCACTCGTGTGCGCAGGTCCGGAAGATCCAGTGAAAGATCAGGAGAACGATCATCGGGCTGAATCATGGCTTCTCCTCGTTGACCATCTCGATCTCTGTGCGACGAAGACCGGAACCATCCTCTTCAAATAGCTAGAGCAACACTTTTTCCGTCGCAGTCGCGAGCGAATAGCGTTTAAGTACATCACCCAATTGCTCCGGCCGAATCGGCTTCGTAAGGTAGTCATCCATTCCGGCCTCAAGACAACGTTCTTTGTCCCCCGCCATCGCGTGAGCTGTCATGGCGATTATTGGGATGTGTTTCCCAGTCTTCATTTCGCCCTTACGAATGACCACTGTCGCCTGCAAACCGTCCATCTCGGGCATTTGAACATCCATCAGGATGAGATCAAACGCTTGCTTATCAAGCGCTTCAAGGGCCTCCTCCCCGTTTCTCGCCACTACGACCTCATGTCCTCTCTTCTCCAAAAGCCGGACCGCCAACACTTGGTTTACGCGATTATCTTCAGCCAGGAGAATTCTCAGCCGTCCGCGACTCTCACGCAGCGAGTGGAGGGTGACGAGCGAGGTGCTCGCCTCGGCTCCGGTTTGTGATCCGAGGACTACATTAATGGCTTCGAGAAGATCCGATCGTTTAATCGGTTTGGTCAGGTAGCCCTTGATACCCAATTCCCGGCATCTAGCGGCATCGCCCCGGAAGCCTCCCGAGGTCAGCATGATGACGGCTGATTTGGCGAGCCTTGTATCCTGCTTGATTCTTTCTACGACGCTGAAACCGTCCATGCCCGGCATCTGCGCGTCCAACAGAATCACGGAGAACGGAGTTCGGTCGGTGTTAGCCCGCTCAAGGATCTTGAGCGCTTCGGGCCCGCTTTCGCTCAACTCTGGATTCATCTGCCAGGCGAGGAGCATCTCCTGGAGTATGCGGCGATTAGTGGCATTATCGTCCACCACCAATACGGGAAGACCCCGAAGCGCCTCCGCACCCAACGGTGCGTACTTCCTGGATGAAATCTTCTGCAATTGGAAGCGCGTCGTGAAGTGAAAAGTGCTGCCTCGGTCGGGCTCACTTTCCACCCAGACCTTTCCACCCATCTTATTGGCGAGCCGGGAGGAAATCGCGAGACCCAAACCAGAGCCGCCATATTTCCGCGTAGTCGAACTGTCTGTCTGCGTAAACGCTTCAAAGATGAGCTGCTGTTTTTCCAACGGGATGCCGATCCCCGTATCCCTGACGGCAAAATGCAGCACCACCTCGTCCTCTGATTCATCCTGAATCTCGACTTGAATCACAACCTCGCCTTCCGAGGTGAACTTTATGGCGTTCCCAAGTAGATTGACCACAATCTGGCGAATACGGGTAGGATCGCCCTGTAAACCGTCCGGCACATCGGGCAGAACGTGGCAGGCGAGTTCGAGTCCTTTTTGCTGAGCGTGCAGGCCCATGGCTCTTATCGTGTCGTCTAGCGTGTCGCGCAGCCGAAAGTCGATTGTTTCGAAATCTAGTTTTCCGGCCTCTATCTTGGAGAAGTCCAAAATGTCGTTTAGCAGCGAGAGCAAGGAATCCGCCGAACTTTTCACCATGCCAAGAAACTCACGCTGCTCCTGGCTGAGCTTGGTTTCGAGCGCCAAGTCCGTCATCCCGATAATGCCGTTCATCGGCGTGCGGATCTCATGGCTCATATTCGCAAGGAATTCGCTTTTGGCACGGTTGGATGTTTCGGCTGCCTCCTTGGCCCGCTGCATCTCTTCCTCCGCGCGTTTCCGGACCGAAATATCCTGATAGATATAGAGGGTGCCCTCCACCTTCCCGTCGACCATTAGTCGCACAGTATGGAGTTCGACGTCCACGATGCTTCGATCTTTCCGCTGGCACCGTGTGATCACGTTGATGACTTCCCCATCAAGCGTGCGACGAGAAATCTCCCGAATCTCGGAAAGCAAGTCTCCGTCGGCTATTAATCCATCGATCGTTTTTCCGGCGACTTCCAGCCGTGTGTATTGAAACAACGTCTCAAACGCCGGATTGCACTGCTTTACGAACCGTCGGGAATCCAGGACCAAAATCCCAAGAGGACTATTCTCGATCAGAGCGTTTAGATAGGAGGTTCGCTCTGCCACGCTCTTTTCCAGCCCGTCACGCGCCTGTTGTAAAGAAACATCCCGCTGTTGGAGCCGGTCGAGCATGCCATTGAATTGGTTGACAAGGACCCCGATTTCATCATTACTTCTCTTTGTCGCCCGCATGGAATAGTTTTCATGCGCGGAGAACGTCGCTGCCGTTTCTGCTAACTCGCGGATCGGTTCCGAAATAACGCGCTGCAACCGGGAAGACAATACAAACACAACTGTCAGCGAGCCAAGCAACACAACGAAATCAATCATCACGAATCGGAGTAACCGGTCATTGAGGTCCCCTAGGTCTGCCTCGATGTAAATCGTGCCGATGGAATCACCATGCAGGACGATGTCTTGGAACAAGACCATGTGCCGCGCAATGATTCTGGTTCCATCTTCTCGGGCTGTAGGAGGAGGAGGGAAATCGACATGGGTGGGGCTCCGGCTGTATTTCGCGAAGACAGTGCCATCCGAGTCGTATATGCAGGCATTGACTACATGTTGCTTGGCCTGCAGCGCATTCAGGACTTCCCGGGCCAGCCTTGTGTCGTGAAAACTCAGCGCGGCAGCGCTGTTCGATCCAATCATTTTAGCGGAGGCAATAAGATCTTGTGTTTTCTCGCGAAGGAAAGTAGCCCGATCATATAGAGTGAACAGGACGGCTGCCACCATTAGGGCTACCCCGCAGGTGATCATGACAATGGCTCGGAGCTTGATAGGAATGGATAGATTGTGATACCAACGCATCTCATTCCGCCTTCAGGCGAATCGTCGTCGCGTACAATTTTTGCCAAAGCGAGCAGTTTGGAATTGATCCTCGTCGAGCCCGTTGCACCGCATTGACGTTGACGGCGATTTCCGACGAGGTTGTTTTATCTTGGCGCGGGGAAGCTAAGGAACCAACAAAGCGCCGGGCCGTGCTCGCGATCATTTCCTGCCACGTACGTTACAGTGTATTGTAAGTAGCAGAATCCGAACTGCCCAATTGTAAATAGTTTCTTGCGGCGCAACTTTTCGGGGCGTCGAATCCAGGTCAACTCATCGTTGAGCCAGGGTGTCGATAAGCGAACAGACATTCACCTTCGGCGCTTCTAGTAGGGCAATTGGCGTAAACTGGTACGAAAGCCGAGACCGGGCTCTCCTGATAAAAGAACCCGTTGTAACCAATGGAGAAGAGAAAATGAAGAGATTCCTCGCGTTCTCAATCGCGGCAAACGTTATTTTTTTTGCCCTCGCAGCCTCGGCCCAAACCAAACCGCCGCTGCGACTGTTGCAAACCATCCCGCTGCCCGACCTCAAAGGTGGGGATTTCGACCATTTCGATGTCGATTTCTCGGGCAACAGGTTATTTCTAACGGCAGAAGAGAACAATGCTGTGGAGGTGTTTGACATTCGCGCCAACACCCTGATTCATACTATCCGGGATGTAGATACTCCCCATTCGTTGCTCTATCTTCCCGCTACCAAGCAGCTTTGGGTTGTCGACGGAGGTGACGGGATAATCAAAATCTTTGATCTGAACACCTATGCTGTAGTCGAGACGGTGAAGCTAGCTATTGGTGCGGACTCAGCGGTCTACGATCCCTCCAATCATCTCCTCTACATCGCTACCGGCGGCGAAGACGCAAAGATGGACTTTTCATTAATCAGCATAGTCGACACGAGCACTCGTAAGCGTATGGGCGACATAAAGGTGAACTCAACTAATATCGAATCTATGGCCCTCGATAAAAACGGCGATAGGCTATTTGCCAACGTCAGAGACCGAAGTCTTGTCGCGGTGATCGACACGAAGAAAAGGGTAGTGACTTCTACTTGGCCTTTGGGCGACGTTCACGGAAACACACCGATGGCCCTAGACGAGGCCCATCGGCGGCTTTTCGTTGTCGGTCGTAAGCCTGCGAGACTCATAGTCCTCGACTCGGACTCCGGTAAAATCATTACTACCCTGCCCACTGCTGAACTCACGGACGACATGCTTTTCGATCCTGAGAGTAAACGTATCTACGTTGCCTGCGACGAGTTCGTAGTGGTGTACGTACAGCACGATGCTGACCATTATGCAGAGCTGGGCAGAATTCCAACGGGTTTTCGCGCAAAGACGGCTATCTTGGTGCCTCAGCTTAAACGCTATTTCGTTGCTGCCCCCCGCCACGGGCAAAAGATAGCCGAAGTCAAGGTTTATGAGGTCCAATAGCGAAACCGGGAAAATTGTAACCCCTCCCGATCCGGTCGATTGCGGCCGCAGTAAGGGCATTTCTAGCCTGTTCTGCGCCAAAATGTTTGCAGGGCGAAGAATCAGCGACATACAGCCCTGGTTCCAAGCGCACTTTGTTCTACCTCTGACCCATGTTCAACCTGTTTTTGCTGTGGTTCGGCGCGCTCCTTCGCCGCTTTCGTAGCCGTAGAAATCTTCTCTTGGAAAACCGTGTGCTCCGCCGGCAACTCGCCGTGTTGAAGAGGCGGCATCGACGGCCAAGCCTTAGTACCTTCGACAGGCTCTTCTGGGTAGCTACTCGGCGATTCTAGTCGGTTGGGAGCAGTCCCTCATCATCGTCACGCCTGAAACGCGCCTAATTCGCGAGGGGATCGGGACGCATCTGGACCTTCACAACTTTGTCCTTGGTACCCTTGCCCCCTTCCATGTGCCAAGGCGTATTCGGATTGTAGCTTGTCCAGAAGCCTCGGCCTTTCCATCCAGCCTTTGGATCGTCGATCCGCCCCTGCATCGATCGGGTGTAGTACCCCATTGGATAAGGAATGCGGATCGTCACGAATTGGCCTGTTTTTGGAACCAGCGCCACCATAGCGTCGGAATTAACGGCTCCCGTCATCGGTACATCATTTCCAAGACCCAAGACACCATGCCGGTCAACGAAGATCAGATAGTTCAGATCGGAATTGATCCCTGACACACCTTGAAAGGCCGGACCGGGCTTATGGTAAATCGTCCAGCCCTCCGGGCATTGCTGCCCGGTTGCACTCGGCCCGTTCAGTACCTTGCACTTGCGACGATCGAAGGCGGTTATATAGTCGGTCGCGCGCCAATTCTGCCAAACCACGCCGTTGCTATCCACGGAAACCCCGCCCGCACTAAATAAGGGCGGGTCTTTTTTCGGCGGCTCGTAGACTTCGGTCTTGCTTGTTTCCGGAGGATGGGGACCTCGATCCAGGCGCACCAGCGTTTTTTCTTTGAGGCCAATCCCTGAACACCACACACTGCCGTCCACCGGACTGACAGAAATCGAGTAGCAACCGAAGGTGATCCGGTGGTCCTTGGCAGGATCGACTGGGTCATTCGGCTCCGTCCACGGCTTGGTGATCTTGCCATCACCATTGGTGTCCAACACGCCTGGGATCCAACCCTGCGAGGCTTCCTCATTGTGGGTTTTGTCCCACGCCGCAGTATTGACCCATCCGACTGAACCGTTCTGGCCGAAGAACAAACTGCCGTCGGCGCCGAATTCGTTGTGGTCCGTCGTAAAGCAAGTGTCGATCTCAGAAATCTCCTTCTTCTCCGGATCGTACACCGCAACCTGCTTGTTTCCACGTTCCATGGGAAAGTACTGGGCAAACTTGTTGCTGGCTCCCGCCTTGCAAAAGTCTGGTTGTTTGCCTCCGTCCGAGGAGATACTCCCGCCCCGATTCCTGCTTGCGAACCAGACCCGTCCCGCCTGGTCAACCGCCGCACTGCGCGGCTGAGCTGCTGCTAGCCAGATGTTTTCCTCGCCCCAGTAAGGGGAAGGCATCTCCATTGACCCGAGCGGCTCTGCCTGCGATGGAATTTTTATCTCGGAGGCCACGTTCTTAATCGGGTCTAGCCACACCAGTGAATTACCGCTGGTCATGACGCCGAACACAGGCCCATTTGGGTTGACCAACGGATTACGCAGGTCGCTAGCTGCTTCGTCGTGCATGTAATTCATCGGCGTGCCCCAGTCCCACAACGTGAGCACAATGTTGCGCTCGACGCCGCTCGGGCGCGGCGGCGCTTCCTTCGGGTACTCGCCCGCGGCGACGCGATCGGTCCAATCAGCGAACAGCGAGCGTTGCTCACCAAGCGAAAGGAATGTGCCGCCCATGTTCGCACCTACCGGGCCCGATTTGGTCCGGCGATCCCAGGCTTCGAGACTACTGTTAAAAGGACCAAAGTCCTTGGTGGCGGCGGGAATTTCGCGTGTTGCCTTGTCCCCAATCTGATGACAGTTCATACAGAGCTTTATTCTTCCGGCCACTTCATCGGGCGATAGCCTGCCACTCGGTATTTTCACGAGGCTCAACCAGTAATTGGCCGGATAGATTTGCGCGGCCGCCCGCCCGTCGGGCGCCAGCACAGCTTTGAGATCGAGGTGTTGCCCTGGTTTCGCTGGTACGCGGGCCGAATCCACCAGCCC
>WNGO01001346.1_pt1 | contig 21955 bp, 17 predicted proteins | sample 5400511 | NCBI WGS metagenome assembly WNGO01 (sample SAMN13153380, study PRJNA577476) | soil metagenome | isolation source: 20 cm soil or saprolite under Garry oak tree replicate 2 | place: USA:California | collected 2016-06-15 | reverse complement strand
GAGATCTTGTGCCGCGCGCTGGTCGACGCGGGTGTCGAGGTCATCTTCGGCTACCCGGGGGGCGCCATCATGCCGTTCTATCACGCGCTGCCGGATCACCCCCGTCTCCGGCACATCCTGGTGCGGCACGAGCAGGCCGCGGCGCACGCGGCCGACGGCTACGCCAGGGCCAGTGGGCGCGTGGGCGTGTGCGTCGCCACGTCGGGTCCCGGGGCCACGAACCTGGTGACTGGGCTCGCCGCGGCCTACATGGACAACTCACCCGTGGTGGCCATCACCGGCCAGGTCTCCCGGCCGATGATCGGGCGCGACGCGTTCCAGGAGACGGACATCATCGGCATCACCCTGCCGATCACGAAGCAGAGCTATCTGGTACAGGACGTGACCGAGCTGGCGGGCGTCGTGGCAGACGCGATCGCGGTCGCGCGCGAGGGACGGCCCGGGCCCGTGTTGATCGACGTCCCCAAAGACGTGCAGAACCAGAAGATGGACTGGAAGAACCCCGAGCGCCCCCGGGATCCTCGCAGTCGTCTCCGGGGTCAATCACTGACCCCGGGCGCAAAGCCGGGGACTCTTGGGAGCTCGGGGTCAGTCGAAGAGGGGGTGCACCAGGCGGCGCGGCTCATCAAGGGGGCCGACCGCCCGCTGCTCATGGTCGGCCACGGCGTGATCCTGGCGGACGCCTACGCCGACGTGCGGGCGCTCGCGGAGAAGACGGGGATTCCCGTGATCACGACCCTCCTCGGCATCAGCGGCTTCCCCGATGGCCACCCGCTCCACCTCGGCATGCCCGGCATGCACGGCGAGGTACACGTCAACCGTGCCATTCAACAGGCCGACGTGATCGTCGGGATCGGGTTGCGGTTCGACGATCGCGTCACGGGGAACACGGCCAGCTTCGCGCCGCAGGCCCGCATCATCCACATCGACTTGGATCGCTCCGAGATCGGCAAGAACGTCCCGGTGGCCGTCGGGATCGTGGGCGACGCACGCGACATCACGCGGCGCCTGGTGGCCGCCGTCGAGCCGCGCTGGTGCGAGCGCTGGCTCGAGCACATCCACGGCTTCAAGCGCCCGCGGGCCGAATCGTACCGCGGCGATCTGTCGCCCGACGCGATCCTCGCGTCCATCTGCGAGGCGAGCCAGGGTGACTGCACCATCGTGTCGGACGTCGGGCAGCACCAGATGTGGGTCGCGAAACTGTATCCCTACAGGCGACCGAACACGCACATCACGTCGGGCGGGCTGGGTGCGATGGGGTTCGCCGTGCCGGCCGCCATGGGCGTGCACCTGGCACGCCCGGGTCACACGGTGTGGGCGATCTCGGGCGACGGCGGCTTTCAGATGAACATGGCCGAGATCGCGACCATGGTGCAGGAAGGGTTGCCGGTGAAGATGGCGGTGTTCAACAACGGCTATCTCGGCATGGTGCGGCAGTGGCAGCAGTTCTTCCACGGGAAGCGCTACTCGTGCACGCCGATCTGGAGCCCCGACTACGTGAAGTTGGCGGACGCGTACGGGATCCCGGGCTACCGCGTGACGGATGCCCGGGACCTCACTGGCGTCGTGGGGAGGGCGAACGCCGATCCCGGCCCGGCGCTGGTGGAGTTCATGATCGAACAGGAAGCCAACGTGTTCCCGATGATCCCGCCCGGGGGCTCGCTGTCGGAGCCGATCGAGGCGGCGCCCGCCGGCGCGCCCGGGAACTAGCGACGGATGCCCGCACCTAACCCCCTGCTCGCCCATACCGTAGCCGTGCTGCTCGACGACGGGCTCGTGACCCTCAATCGCGCGGTGGGCGTGCTGCGGCGGCGCAATGTCCCGATCGAGGGGCTCGCGCTGCACCCCAGCGGAACAGCCGGCCTGTCGCGACTGACGTTCGTCCTCAAGGCCGACGCGGCCACGGCCGATCGCGTGGCCCAGCAATTTCACAAAATGATCGGCGTGCGCTCGGTGATGGTGCTCGCCGACGGCGACTCTACCACGGAGGCAGCCCGATGAGCTCCACCGGAACCCGCATTTTCTACGACGCCGACGCCGATCCGGCCCGACTCGAGGGCCGGGTCATCGCCGTGATCGGTTATGGCAGTCAGGGCCACGCGCATGCGTTAAACCTCCGGGACTCGCGGCTAGGGGCTCGGGTCTTGGTGGGCCTGCGGCAGGGTGGGGCGTCGTGGCAGCGGGCCAAGGCGGAGGACCTTGACGTGCGGCCCGTCGAGGAGGCGGCGCGCGACGCGGACGTGATCATGATGCTCGTTCCGGACCAGGAAGCACGCGCCGTGTACGAGGCCGGCGTCGCGCCTTGGTTGCGACCGGACAAGACGCTGCTGTTCGCTCACGGCTTCAACGTGCATTTCCGCGAGATCGTGCCGCCGCCCAGCGTGGACGTCGCCATGATCGCGCCGAAATCGCCGGGACACCTGGTACGCAGCGAGTTCCAGGCGGGCCGGGGCGTACCGGCGCTGGTCGCGGTGCACCAGGACGCGAGCGGCCACGCGCTGGCCGACGCGCTGGCGTACGCCGCCGGGATCGGATGCGCCCGCGCCGGGGTGTTCGAGACGACGTTCCGCGAGGAGACGGAGACCGATCTCTTCGGCGAGCAGAGCGTGCTGTGTGGCGGCGCGACGGCGCTGATCCAGGCAGGCTTCGAGACGCTCACCGCAGCGGGCTACGCCCCGGAGATCGCGTACTTCGAGTGCATGCACGAGCTGAAGCTGATCGTGGACCTGATGTATCGCGGTGGAATGAAGTTCATGCGCTACTCGATCAGCGATACGGCGGAGTATGGCGATTACACCCGGGGGCCGAAGATCGTGACCCCGGAGGTGCGGGCGGCGATGCAGCGCATTCTCGCGGACATCCAGTCGGGCAGCTTCGCGCGGGAATGGATCGCCGAGTCTCGCAGTGGAGGTCGGAAATTCGAGGCGCTGCGGCGGGCGGGCGCCGAGCATCCGATCGAGAAGGTCGGAGCGAAGCTGCGGGCCATGATGCCGTGGACGGAAGAAGGTCGAGGGGCTCGGGAATCGGGGCTCGGGTCTCGGAGTTCGGACCGGACCCCCGAGCCCCGAACCCCGAGCCCCGAACCCCTGCGAGCATGACCGCGCGGACGCTGTTCGCGAAGGTCTGGGACGGGCACGTCGTCGCGGAGTTGCCGGAAGGCCCGGCGCTGTTGTATGTCGACCTGCACCTGGTGCACGAGGTGACGTCGCCGCAGGCGTTCGAGAGCCTGCGGCAGGCGGGACGGCGGGTCCGCCGGCCCGAGCTCACCGTGGCGACGGTGGATCACAACGTGCCGACGGGCGATCGCCGGGGGCCGGTCGCAGACGCGATCTCCGCGCGGCAGCTCGACGCGCTCGCCTCGAATGCTGCGGAGTTCGGCGTCGAGTTGTTCGATCTCCAGTCACCGCAGCAGGGCATCGTTCACGTGATCGGTCCCGAGCTGGGCCTCACGCAGCCCGGCATGGTGATCGTATGCGGTGACTCCCACACGGCCACGCACGGCGCGTTCGGCGCGCTCGCGCTCGGCATCGGCACGAGCGAAGTCGAGCACGTGCTCGCCACGCAGTGCCTGGTGTGGTCCAGGCCCGGAACCATGGAAGCGCGCCTCACGGGTACGCCGGCCCCCGGAGTCACGGCCAAAGACCTGATCCTCGCGTTGATCGGCCGGATCGGGACGGCGGGCGCGACGGGCCACGTCATCGAATACACCGGCGAGGCGATTCGCCGGCTCTCGATGGAAGAGCGGATGACCGTGTGCAACATGTCGATCGAGGCGGGTGCGCGGGCCGGCATGATCGCCCCGGACGAGACGACGTTCGCTTATCTCGCCGGACGCCCGCGCGCGCCGGCCGGCGCGGCGTGGGACCGCGCGGTGGCGCGGTGGCGGGAGCTCCGTACGGACCCGGGCGCGACGTACGACAAGCAGGTCGAGCTCGACGCGTCGACCGTGGCCCCGCAGGTGACCTGGGGCACGAGCCCCGGCATGGTCACGCCCGTGACGGGCCGGGTGCCGGACCCCGGCGACTTCGCGACCGACGCGGAGCGCAGCGCCGTCGCGCGGGCGCTCGAGTATATGGGGCTCACGCCCGGCACGCCCCTCGAAGGCCTGCCGATCGACCGGGTATTCCTCGGCTCCTGCACCAACGCGCGCATCGAGGACTTGCGGGCCGCCGCGCGAGTCGTGCGCGAAACCGGGCGCCGCCACGTCGCGCGGGGAGTGCGGGCGATGGTTGTCCCGGGCTCTCAGCAGGTGAAGGCGCAGGCTGAACGCGAGGGGCTGGACCGGGTGTTCAGCGAGGCGGGATTCGAGTGGCGCAACGCCGGGTGCTCGATGTGCCTCGGCATGAACGCCGACGTGCTGCAGAGCGGCGAGCGCTGCGCCTCGACGTCGAACCGCAACTTCGAGGGCCGCCAGGGACGCGGGGGGCGCACGCACCTCATGAGCCCGCCCGGGGGGGGGGGGGGAGGCTGCGTGATCGAGCCCTTCGTGCGGCTCACCGGCAAGCTCGCGGCGCTGCCGCGCGCCAACGTCGACACCGATCAGATCATTCCAAAGCAGTTCCTGAAGCGGGTGGAGCGCACGGGGTTCGGGCCGGCGTTGTTCCACGACTGGCGCTTTCGGGCCGACGGCACGCCCAATCCGGACTTCGAGCTGAACGCTCCGGCCGCGCAAGGTGCGAGCCTGCTCCTCACCTGGGAGAACTTCGGATGTGGCTCGTCGCGCGAGCACGCGGTGTGGGCGCTCCGCGAGTACGGGTTCCGCGCCATCCTGGCGCCCTCGTTTGCCGACATCTTCTTCGCGAACTGTTGCCAGAACGGGCTCGTCCCCGTGCGCCTCCTTCCGCAGGAGATCGGCGAGCTATTTCGGCGCCATCGGGCGGCGGGGGGCGAGTACCACCTCACGGTCGACCTCGAGGAGCAGCGTGTGGAAGACGGGCTGGGGTTCCGCACCGCGTTCACCATGGAGCGCTACCGGCGCGACATGTTGCTGCGGGGGCTCGACGTCATCGGAAGAACGTTGCTGCTGGAGGAGCGGATTGGCGCATACGAGAGAAGCCGGGAAACGAGATCCGGGAATGGGGAAACGTGGTGAAAGCGCACAGCATCGCGGTCCTCCCCGGCGATGGCATCGGGCCGGAAGTGATCGCCGAAGCCGAGCGGGTGCTCGAGGCAGTCGCCGAGCGGTTCGGGATTGACGTGACGCTGCAGCACTTTCCCGTCGGAGCGGCGGGAGTGGCGGCCGCGGGCGATCCGTTGCCCGAAGCGACGCGTGAAGCGGTGATCAAGGCCGACGCCGTGCTGCTCGGGGCGGTGGGCGATCCCGCGCTCGACAAGGCGCCCCGACATCTCAAACCGGAGACGGGCCTGCTGGCGTTGCGCGCACTGTTGGGCGTGTTCGCCAACCTGCGTCCCGTGTCGGTGCACCCCGCGCTCGTCGGCCGCTCGCCCCTCAAGGCGGAGCGGTTGCGCGGCGCGGACGTGCTGATCGTGCGGGAGCTGACCGGCGGGCTGTACTACGGCGAGCCGCGCGGGCGGGCGGCGTCGCACGCGGTCAATACGCTCGCCTATTCCGTCGTCGAAGTCGAGCGCGTAGCGCGGATCGCGTTCGCCGCCGCGCGTCGTCGCCGCCGCCGCGTCACCTCCGTGGACAAGGCCAACGTCCTCGAGGTCTCGCAGCTGTGGCGCGACACCGTGACCGCCGTCGGGCGCGAGTACCCGGACGTGACCCTCGACCACCTGTACGTGGACACCGCCGCCATGCGGCTCGTGACCGAACCCGCCGCATTCGACGTGATCCTCACTGAGAACCTGTTCGGGGACATTCTGAGCGACGAGGCGGCGGTCCTCGCCGGCTCGCTCGGGCTCTTACCCTCGGCGTCCCTCGGCTCGGGACCCGGTCTGTTTGAGCCGATCCACGGATCGGCCCCGGACATCGCGGGCCGGGACGTGGCCAATCCGATCGGCGCGATCGCCACGGTCGCCATGCTGTTGCGGCACGGGTTCGGTCTCGCCGAGCCCGCGCGCGCCGTGGAGCAGGCGATCTCACTGGCGCTGGACCAGGGCGCGCGCACGCGGGACATCGCCGAGCCAGGCGCGCCAGTGCTCGGAACGCGCGCGATGGGAGAGCGGATTACCGGATTGATCGGCGAGGAGCAACGCTCCCGAGCGTCGGTCAATAGTGAGGGGGTCGCCGTCTTCCACGAGCGCGATCGTCCCGCCAACGGCCGCCTCGGGGGCCACGTGACCCACCACGAGACCGTAGGTCCCGCCCGAGAACCGGCCGTCCGTGATAAGGCCGACCGCGTCGCCGAGGCCGGCTCCGATGATCGCGGACGTGGGTGAAAGCATCTCCCGCATGCCGGGTCCACCCTTCGGTCCTTCGTAGCGGATCACGATCACGTCGCCGTGCTGGATGCGGCCCGCGAGGATCGCCTCGAGACAGTCTTCCTCGCAATCGAACACACGCGCCGGCCCCGTCATCCGCGGCGTCTTGACGCCGGTGACCTTCGCGACACCTCCCTCGGTCGCGAGGTTGCCCCGGAGGATGGCGAGATGCCCGTGCGCGTAGAGCGGGCGCTGCCACGGGCGGATGACTTCTTGATCGGCCCGCGGCGTGTCAGGCACGTCGCGCAGCACCTCGGCAATCTTCTTCCCGGTGATCGACAGGGCGTCGCCGTGCAGCACGCCGTGCGCCAGCAGGATCTTCATGACCTGGGGGATCCCGCCCGCGCGATGGAGATCGACGGTGACGAAGCGTCCCGAGGGCTTCAGGTCGCACAGCACCGGGACGCGCGCGCGAATCGTCTCGAAGTCGTCGAGCGTGAGCGGCACGCCGGCGGCGTGCGCGATGGCGAGCAGGTGGAGCACAGCGTTGGTCGAGCCCCCGACCGCCATGGTCACTGCGATCGCGTTCTCGAACGCCTGGCGCGTGAGGATCTGGCGCGGGCGGAGGTCCCGGGAAATCGCTTCCACCAGCACCGTGGCCGATCGGGCGGCGCTCTCGGTCTTGTCGTCGTCTTCGGCGGCCATGGTGGACGAGTAGGGCAGGCTCATCCCCATCGCTTCGAAGATCGAGGACATGGTATTGGCGGTGAACATGCCGCCGCACGAGCCCGCCCCCGGGCATGCCCGCCGCTCCACCTCGAGCAGCTCGGCGGCGTCGATCCGGCCGGCCGAGTACTCGCCGACAGCTTCGAACACGCTGACGACGGTGAGGTCGCGGCCCGCGTGGTGCCCGGGCTTGATCGTCCCGCCGTACACGAACACTGCCGGGATATTCATGCGGGCGATGGCGATCATGGCGCCCGGCATGTTCTTGTCGCACCCGCCGACCACCAGCACGCCGTCCATGCTCTGCGCGTTGCACGCCGTCTCGATCGAGTCGGCGATCACTTCGCGGGAGACGAGCGAGTACTTCATCCCCTCGGTTCCCATGGAGATGCCGTCACTCACGGTGATCGGGCCGCACGACTGGGGCATGACGCCCGCGGCCCGCAGGGCTGCTTCCGCGCGCTTGGCGAGCCGGTCCAACCCGACGTTGCAGGGGGTGATGGTCGAGTAGGCGTTCGCTACACCGACGATCGGCTTGCCGAAATCGCGGTCGCCGAACCCGACCGCCCGCAGCATGGCGCGGTTGGGGGAGCGCTGCACCCCATCGGTGATCGTGCGGCTGCGGAGCTCTTGAGCCATGGCGGGAACCTAACCCTTGGCGGCCGGGATGTCGCTCCCCGGATAAGTGCCCAGGACCCGGAGGTCGCGCGCCAGCGATCCCAGCTCGGCGAGCGCCGCGGCGAGGGCGCCTCCCTCCTGGGGACCGCCGGTCACGTCGAGATAGAACGCGTACTCCCAGGGGCGTCCGGGGAGTGGCCGGGACTCGATCTTGGTCAGGTCGAGTTGGCGGGCGGCGAACACGCCCAGCGCCCGGTGCAGCGAGCCGGGAACGTTGGGCAGGGTGAACACGAGTGAGGTCTTGCGGGCCCCTCCCTCCCCCCGGTCGAGCGGGGCCGGCTCGCGCGCCACCACCAGGAAGCGGGTGTAGTTCTCCGCGTGGTCCTCGAGCCCCTCCCGCAGCACGACGGCGCCGTACAGCTCGGCCGCAAGCGACGACGCGATCGCCGCGTCGGCCTCGTGTCCGCCGCCCATCAAGTCCCGCACACTCCCGGCCGTGTCGTAGGCCGGGACCGGGGCGATGTCGGGGTGCGCCGCGAAGAACCGGCGACATTGCGCCAGGGCCACCGGGTGCGAGGCCACACGGTGAATGGCCGCCAGGGCTGTGCCCGGGCGGGCGATGAGACAGTGACGTACGCGCACCTGCGCCTCCCCTACGACGTGCAGCGCGTGCGCCCCCAGGAGGTCGTAGTTCTCGTGCACGGACCCCGCGAGCGAGTTCTCGATCGGCACGACGCCCCGGGCAGCTTCTCCTGCTTCCACGGTACGAAACAGGTCCTCGAAGCTCGGCCGAGGCACGAGCCGGATCTGCGGCCCGAAGGCCTGGAGCGCCGCGGCGTGGCTGAACGAGCCCGCTTCCCCCTGAATGGCGACCGCAACCATGCCGACCTCTCTTCCTCCAAGAAACGAAAGCGGCCCGTGTGGATCACGGGCCGCCTGGAGCTGGAACATCGGGGACTATCTAATCGCGCGCACGGCTCCAGTCACGGCCCTCATGGGACGTAAAGAAGAACGCGAACCGAAACCGACAGACGCGCTGCGGCATGCGTCGATCATACGTCCCTCGCCCCCGGGGCGTCAAGACTCGAAACGAACCAGCCGTGACTTCAGCCCCGCCTGGCGGTGATCCGGATCGAGTAGCGAGCCGAATAGTCCTTTGGTACATGGTAGGGACACGGGATCTGATATCACTTTCCTATTCGCGGCTTCAGCGTATCGTGGTTGAGTCGGGGTGGGAACTCCACTGGGGAGAAAAGAATGAGTTGGCGATATGCGCTATGTCTCGTCTTTTTGTGGAGCGTGGCACGGGCGCAAGAGTCGCACCCGTCGCACTGGTCCTACGAAGGATCGCAAGGTCCGAAGAATTGGGGCAAGCTCGATCCGGCGTACGCCACGTGCGCCGCCGGCCATGCGCAGTCGCCGATCGATATCCAGCACGCGAAGCCGGCCGAGCTGCCGCCTCTCGGATTTGAATACCGTTCTGTGCCGCTCAACATCATCAACAATGGTCACACGATTCAAGTGAACTACGGTCGGGGCAGCACGCTGACCGTGGGTGACAAGACGTATGCGCTGAAGCAATTCCATTTCCATCATCCCAGCGAGGAATCCATCGACGGTCGGGGTTTTGACTTGGTAGCCCACCTCGTCCATGACGACGGAAGCGGTCACCTGGCCGTGGTTGCCGTGCTCTTCAAGACCGGTCCGTCGAACACGCTGCTCGAGACCGTGTGGCAGAACATTCCCGCCCAGACGGGGAAAGCCGCGGACGTGCCATCCGTCAGCCTCAACGTGACAGACCTGCTTCCCGCGGATCACGGCTACTACGCATTCGCCGGCTCGCTGACCACGCCGCCCTGTTCGGAAGGCGTCACGTGGTACGTTCTGAAGAACCAGGCGACGCTCTCTGCAGATCAGTTGGCGGCGTTCGCCAAGCTCTATCCCAGAAACGCGCGGCCGATTCAGCCAGCGTACGGCCGCGCAGTCCTGGAGTCGCAATAGCGGAAGGGTGGGAGAAACTACTTTCCCCCCACGGCCCGGTATAACGCCGCATACGCAGTCCCCGCATCCACGCGCCCCTGCGCCAGCCGGTCCTGGGCAAACAGCAGCGTCCGCTCCGCGTCGAGCACCTGCAGCAGATCGGTCATGCCCTCGCGGAACCGCAGCCGCGCCAGCTGGGCCGCACGATCGCTCGCGGCGCTCGCCTCGGCGAGACGCTCCAGCGCCTGCCGGGCGCTGCGATAGCGGACCAGCGTGGTCTCCAGATCCTCCATCGCGGCGAGCACGACCCGATTGTACTGCGCGCGAGCGGCATCCTCCCGCGCCGCCGCGGCGTCGACCTCGGCTTTCACCCTCCCGAGGTTGAGAGCGGGCCAGGTGATCACGGGCCCGATCACGTACCGCGTGGTTGCCTGGTTCCCCACGGAATTGAAGTCGGGCGCGGTGTAGCCGGCGGTCGCTCCGAGCGTCAGGCGTGGGAGATAGCTCGCCTTGGCCACTCCGACGAGTGCCCCCTGTGCTGCGGTCTGTCGCTCGGCCGCAGCCACGTCCGGACGGTATCGGACCACATCCGCCGGATTTCCGATCGTGGTGAGGTCCGGTAACGGCGGGACCGGAGCGGCCTGCTCGAGCTCGCCGGCAACCTCCGTGGGCGAGCGCCCGATCAAGGTGCCGATCCGGTACTGGGCCGCCGCCACCTCAGCCTCGCGCGCGGGAATCGTTGCCAACGTGGAGCTGAGCTGTGCCTGCGCCCGCTCGACATCGAACGAGCTGCCTCGTCCCGCCGTCAGACGCTCCCGCGTGAGCTCCACGGTGCGCTGCTGATTCTCGGCGCTGTGCCGCGCCACCTCGAGCTGTTCCTGCGAGCCGCGGAGCTCGAAGTACGCCCGCGCCAGCTCCGCGGTGAGGGTCACCTGGGCGCCACGCAGATCCTCCTCCGCCACGCCCTCCAGCGCGCCTTGCGCCTGAACGTTCTGGCGAATGCGGCCGAAAATGTCCAGATCCCAGGACGCGACCACGCCGGCGTCCCAGACGTTCTGGTCCGGGAAGACACCGGACACGCCGGGGAAGCTCGCGCTGGACAGCCGTTGCCGGGTATAGCCCCCGGCCACCGTCGCGGAGGGTGTCAGGTCCAGCGCGGCTCGCACCTTGTCCGAGTGCGCGGCGCTCGCGCGTGCCCGGGCTGCCTGAACGTCCAAGTTGGCGCGCTGCACGTCGCCGATGAGGCGCGAGAGCGTCGTATCGCCCAGCTGGTCCCAGTAGTCCAACGAGATGCTGGCGGCCGGTCGATCGGCCGGCGCGGTCGACGTCTCACCCGTCTTCGTCCTGACGTAGGGTGTCGAGCGGCTGCGATCGGACGAATCCCCGATCGCCCGGAACGACGCCGGCGCTCGTACTGCCGGCGATTGGTAGCCCGGGGCCGAGGCGCACCCGTAGAGCGCGAGGAACCCGAGAGCATAAACCAGCGCGCTACGCATACGACGCCTCCTCCGCCATGGCAGGTTCGAGCAGCTTTTCCGTTGCCTCGTCCGCGTCGGGCCGGTGCTCCGCCGCAATGAGCGAGTAGAACACGGGGACGACGAACAGCGTGAACAGCGTTCCCACCGTCATGCCGGCAACCAGCACGGTACCGATACTGTTGCGCGCCGCCGACCCCGGTCCGGTCGCGAAGACCAGCGGGAGATGCCCGAACACCGTGGCCGCCGACGTCATGAGCACCGGCCGCAGCCGGGTGAGCGACGCTTCGCGCAGCGCGGCGAGCTTCGCCACGCCCCGCTCCTGGAGGGTGTTCGCGAACTGGACGATCAGGATCCCGTTTTTCGCGATCAGGCCCACCAGCGTGATCAACCCCACCTGGGAATAGATGTTGATGGTGGTGAGGTCCAAGAAGCTGAACACCAGTGCCCCCGAGATCGCGAGCGGCACGGAGCCCACGAGCACGATCAGCGGGTCGCGGAAGCTCCTGAACTGCGCCGCGAGCACGAGGTAGATCAGGATCACGGCGAACCCGAGCGTCACCGTCAGCGCCGCCCCTTCGAGGCGGATCTGCCGGGACTCCCCGGCGTAGTCGAGTCCGACACCGGGACCCGCCGCGCCCGCGGCGGCCCTCTCGAGGACCCGGAGTCCCTCTTCCTTGGTCACGCCCGGCTTGACGCCGCCGAAGATGCGCACCGCGTTGCGCTGCTGGAACCGGTTCAGCGTGCGCGGCGCGGTGCTCGACTCGATGTGCGTGAACGTCGACACCGGCACCAGCCGCCCGCTCGGCGTCTTGATCTTGAGATCGAGCAGCGGACCCACCGTCGTCCGGCGCTCGTCGCCGATCTGCGGGATGACCTTGTAGCTCCGGTCGTAATAGTTGAACCGATTGACGTAGGCGCCGCCCAGGAGCGTGCCGAGCTCACGGCCCACGCTCGCGAGGTCGAGCCCCAGATCGGCGACCTGGTCGCGGTCGATCACGACTCGCGCCTCCGGCAGGTCGATCTTCAGGTCGGTGTCGACGTACAGGAACTTGCCGCTCTGCCAGCCGGCTCCGACGATCGCTCCCACGGTCTGGAGCATCTGCTCGGGCGGGATGTCGCTCGCGAGTATCAGCTCCACGTCGTACTGACCGGGCGAGGGCAGCGGCGGGTCGAGGCGCGGGAACACTTGCAGTCCCGGGACCTTCGACACCGCGTAATACACCTGCCCATACATCTGCTCGGTGGTGCGCTTCCTCTCCTTCCAGTTCTTCGCGACCATCCCACCAAACCCGCCCCAGTTGGCCGTGATCGACCACATGAACTTCGCCTCGGGGAAGGAGGTGATCGCCTTCACCACCTGGAGCGACGCCTTGTTGGTCGCTTCCAGGGACGCGTCCGGAGACGCCGCCATGAACAGGCTGATGTGGCTCTGGTCTTCGATCGGAGCCAGCTCTTTCCGCGAGAATTGATACAAGGGCCACGCCGCGACCATGATCACCACCGCGGCCGCCACGATCGCCCAGCGCATCCCCAGCGCCCCCTCGAGCAACCGCTCGTACCGCCGGCGCACCGTCTCGAAGCCACGGTGCACCAACAGCGACAGCCGGCCCTCGCGGCCTTTCTCGTTCACGAAGCGGGAGCTCATCACCGGGGACAGGGTGATCGCGACGAAGCCCGAAACGACCACCGCGGCGGCGAGCGTGATCGCGAACTCGAGGAACAGGGAGCCGGTGAGGCCGCCCTGGAAGCCGATGGGCGTGTACACCGCGGCGAGAGTGATCGTCATCGCGATGATGGGGCCCAGGAGCTCCCGCGCGCCGATGAGCGCCGCCTGGATCCGCGACTTGCCCTCGCGCACGTGCCGCTCGACGTTTTCCACCACGACGATCGCGTCGTCCACCACCAACCCCACCGACAGCACGATCGCGAGGATCGTGAGCAGGTTCAGGCTGAAGCCGAACGCCCACATCACGATCGCCGCCCCCACCAGGGAGACCGGCATCGCGACGAGCGGCACCAGCGCCGTCCGGATCGAGCCCATGAACAGGAACACGACGAGGCCGACGATGAGGATGGTCTCGACCAGGGTCTTCGAGATCTCGTGCAACGCGTCGGTCATGAACACCGTCGCGTCGTACGCCATCTGCATGTCGATGTCGCTCGGCAGGGTCGTCCGGATCCGGGCCATCTCGGCGTGCAGCCGGCTCGCCACTTCGATCTCGTTGCTGCCGGGTACGGGCCAGACGCCGAGGTAGACGGCCTCCTTGTCGCTGAACTTGGTGATGTAGTCGGCCTCCTCGGCGCCCAGCTCCACCCGGGCCACGTCCGACAGCCGTACGATCGCCCCGTTCCGCTCGGCCACGACGAGATTCTTGAACTCCTCGGGGGTACGCAGATCGGTGTTGGCCAGGAGGTTGACCTGTACCAGCTCGCCCTTGGTCTGACCCACGGCCGCGAGGTAGTTGTTGCGCTGCAGCGCGGCGTGTACGTCGCCGGGCGCGAGGTTGAGCGCGGCCAGCCGGTCGGGGTCGATCCAGATCCGCATGGCGATGGGACGGCCGCCCACGACGTCCACCCGCTGCACCCCCGCCAGGGTGGAGAGCTGGGGCTGCATGTTGCGGGTGAGCCAGTCGGTGAGCTGGGGGATATTCCGCTCGGACGACGTGAAGCTCAAATAGAACGACGCGTAGGGCCGGTCCGCCCGTTGCACTTCGACCACGGGCGGCTCGGCCTCGGCGGGCAGCTCGGAGCGAACCTGCTGCAGCCGGGCGCTCACCTCTGCCAGCGCCGCCGTGCTGTTGTGGTTCAGCTTCAGGTGCACGGTGATGCTGCTGACGCCGGCCCGGCTGGTGGACTCGACGTAGTCGACGCCCGAAATGGCGGAGACGGCGCGCTCGATCGGCGTCGTGAGAAAGCCACGCACGGTCTCGGCGCCGGCGCCGTAATACACCGTCGTGATCAGCACCGACGAGCTTTGGATGCTCGGATACTGCTGCACCGGCAACGTCGAGATTGCTCGCCATCCCACGAGCACGATGACGAGGTTCACGACCACCGCGAGGACGGGGTGCTTGATGAACGTATCGGTCACTGAGCGCATAAACGGTTCCCTTTAGCGAGTCGAATCGCTCGCGACCAGTACAGCTTCGCGCAGCTTGAAGGACCCCGAGGTCGCGACCTGCTGGCCGGGGGTGAGACCGCTCAGAATCAGCACGTCGTCCTCCAGCACCGGCCCGGTCCGCACCGGCTGCTCATGGGCTCGGGATTTACCGGTCGAGTCGGCCACGATGAGGAAGACGTGATCGCCGCCGGGCCCTTTGCGGAGGGCGCTCACCGGAATCGCGACGACCTTGGTGGGCGGACCCGCGGGGACCTCGACCCGCACGGAGGCGCCCGGCGCCGGCGCGTGTCCGGGGATGCGGGCACGCACGAGGGCGTTACGAGTCGTGGCGTCGACGCGGGAATCAATCGCGACGATCTTGGCCGCTAGCGGCCGAGCGTCGTCCGCGGTGAACACCGCAACGGGCTCGCCCGGCCGCAGGTCGGCGGCGACTGCCTGAGCGACCGTGAAGTCCACGTTGGCCGCGGCGTCGACGCCCTGCAGCGTCGTGAGCTCGGTGCCCTCGTTCAGGTACTGTCCGGGATGCACGTCGGAGATCCCGACCCGGGCCCGGAACGGGGCGCGGATCGTCTTTTTCGCGATCACCGCCCGGGTACGCTCGATTTGCGCGAGCGCGACTTGGCGTGCAGCACGTGCCTGGTCAACCTCTTCCTGCGACGTGGCCTGTGCTTCGCGCAGGCGCTCGGCCCGTGCGAGGGTCGTTTGTGCCAGGTCCGCCTGCGCTTGCTCCGCCTCGAGCTCCGCCTGCTCCACGGAGACGTCCAGCGCGACGAGCACGGTGCCGGTCTCCACGACCTGCCCGGGGGCGAGCGCCACCTGACGCACCGTGCCCGCGAGCTCGTTGCGCAGGGTGATCGAAGTCAACGCCAGGATCGTTCCGACCGAGGTCGTCGTGGGGCGATACTCCCGCTCCCTGGCGACCGCGCTGGTTATGGACTCCACGGGCTCGGGCTGCCGGCTGGCCGCGGCATCGGCGCTCCGGACGGAGGCGCGCTTCCAGGCCACCAGGCCGCCACCGGTCATGGCAAGTGCCAGCAGGAGCACAGCCGATCCGGTCCAGCCACGATTGCTCTTCAAGAACGAACGCCACATACGCGTGATCTCCTTCTCTCTCTCCACAAGGTCAAACGGGGGGCCCTCGGTACTAGACGTTCTACCGAGTCGGAAATCGACAATGCGGGTTTCGGTTGGGCGACCGATGCATAACACGCAGAACGAAGGACTCGACGAAAAAGGTTCCGAGTCGGGCGCGAGCGGTTCTACCAGCTGCAGCCTGCCCAGCTGCAACACGTGGCCGGCTGGATCGAGGGGGACCGTGTGGTCTCGACACGCTCAACGTCGCGTACCATTAATACAGCGCCCCAAGACGGAGGCTTGTAACTGAAGCAGCTGGTGATCCCCCGGTACGGCCCTCCGGAAGTGCTCGCCGTGCGCGAGGCGCCCGATCCACCGTTCGCCCCGGGCACGGTGCGCATCCGGGTCGAGGCGGCGGGCGTCAACTTCTCCGATCTGCTGGCTCGGCAGGGCCTCTACCCCGACGCGCCCCGGCCGCCGTGCGTCGTCGGCTACGAAGTTGCGGGCGTCGTGGACGCCGTGGGGAGCGGCGTCGCCGCGCCGCGGGTCGGGGACCGTGTCATCGCGATGACCAAGTTCGGGGGCCAGAGCCAGCTCGTCGTGGTTCCCCCCTCGTTCGTCTTCCCGTTGCCGGAGGGATGGAGCTTCGAGGAGGGTGCCGCGCTCCCCGTCGTCTATCTCACTGCCCATCACATGCTCGTCCGCGTCGTCGCCGCCAGAGCCGGCGAGCTGGTCCTCGTGCATGCCGCCGCGGGTGGCGTGGGGCTGGCCGTGGCGGAGCTGGGTCGCATCCTCGGGCTTCGAGTGCTGGGGCTCGCATCCCCCGGCAAGCACGACGTGCTCCGGCGTTACGGGGTCGAGCCGCTCGACGGTCGTGACCCGCGTTGGCCCGACGCCGTGCGGCGGTTGGCGCCCGGCGGTGTGGACATCGTGCTCGACGGCGTGGGCGGCGAGTCGTGGCGCCGGGATTATGCGCTGCTCGCCCCGCTTGGCCGACTCGTCTGTTACGGCGCCTCCGAGCTCTCCGTCGGCGTGCGTCGCAACCTCTTCACGATCGTCTGGAAGGCGCTGCGCTGGCCGCGGTTCGGGCCCCTCTCGCTGATGAACCGCAACCGGGCCGTTGTCGGCGTCAACCTCGGCCACCTGTGGAACGCGGAGTCGATCCTGCGGCCGCAGCTCGAGGCGCTGCTGGGCTACGCTCGCGACGGCCGGATCCGGCCGCGCGTGGACCGCGCGTTCCCCCTGACCGAAGCGGCGACGGCGCACCGCTATATCCATGAGCGCCGCAATATCGGGAAAGTCGTGCTCACGCTCCGATGACGCCCCGGCCCAAGCCGCTCCCCGTCGCGCCGCCGATCGAGCCGATGCTCGCGAAGCTCGCCGAGACCCTGCCGGGCGGCGAGGACTTTCTGTACGAGCCGAAGTGGGATGGCTTTCGCGCCATCGTGTTCCGCGACGCGTCCGACGTGTTCATCCAGAGCCGCGATCTGAAGCCGCTCGACCGCTATTTCCCGGAGCTGCACGAGGCCCTGGTCGAGCAGCTGCCGCCGGGCTCGGTGATTGACGGCGAGATCGTCATCACGACGCCGCACGGCCTCGACTTCGACGCGCTGCAGATGCGGCTCCATCCCGCGGCGTCGCGCGTGGCGAAGCTCGCCGCCGCCACGCCGTCGTCGTTCGTGGCGTTCGATGTCCTGGCGGCCGGCGGCCGCAGCACGATGGCCGCGCCGCAACACGAGCGCCGTGCGCTGCTCGAGCGGCTGCTGGCGAAGGTCGGCCCGCCGGTCTACCTGACGCCCATGACCCGGGATCGCCGCACGGCCGCGCAGTGGCTCGAGCGGTTCGAGGGCGCCGGTCTGGACGGCGTGATGGCGAAGCCGGCGGGCGCCTCATACCAGCCCGGCAAGCGCGCCATGGTCAAGGTGAAGCACGCGCGCACCGCCGAGTGCGTCGTGGCCGGCTTCCGCTGGCACAAGAGCGGGAATGATGCCCTGGGATCGCTGCTGCTCGGCCTGTACGATGGCCGCGGAGTCCTGCAGCACGTCGGCGTCACCTCATCGTTCACGATGCTGATGCGCAAGCAGCTCGTGAAGGAGCTGGCGCCGCTCCGCAAGAACGCCCTGGCGAGACACCCGTGGCGCGCTTGGGCGCAGGCAGAAAGCGCAGGCTCCCGCATGCCGGGCGGGCAAAGCCGCTGGAGCGCCGGCAAGGACCTCTCGTGGGAACCGCTGCGGGTCGAGCGCGTGTGCGAGGTGAAGTACGATCACCTCCAGGGCGACCGCTTCCGCCACGCGGCGACGTTCCTGCGCTGGCGGCCGGATAAGGAGCCCCGCGACTGCCGCTACGACCAGCTCGAGGTCACGACTCCTTACGAGCTCTCCAAGGTCTTTTCATCCGGGTCGAGGCGCTCCTGACGCGGGCGCAGCTTGACCGGCACGTGCTGCAGATTCACCCGAACCCGGGTCCAGAGGGATGACCGGCCGCGCATTCTGTCCACCAGTACATCAGCGGGCTCGAGGCGCGCGGCGGCCTTGGGGTGGCGCGCCTTCCAGCGCTTGAGCCCGGCGAGCGCGTCCTGCTTGCGCTTGGCGCGGCCGATCTCGATCAGGGGATGCTTCACGGCGCGAGCCCGCGATGGCTGCACGCGCGGCGGCTCGCCCGCCTGCTTCTCGTAGTGCGGTGGCCATGGCGCGTCTCCGAGCCCCTCCCGCTCGTGGCGCGCCGAGAGCTCGAGCAGCCCCTCGAGCGAGCCGGGGGTCTCGTCGATCCTGGCGTGGCGATCGCCGATCGTCCCGAAGCGCTGCGGCATGGTCGCGAGCGTGAAGTCGGCGGGATCTGCTGTGTCCACCTCGTCCCACGTGAGCGGCGCCGATACGCGCGCGTCCGGGGTCGGCCGCACCGAATAGGCCGAAGCGACGGTGCGGTCCTTGGCGTTCTGGTTGTAATCGACGAACACGCCGTGGCGCTCTTCCTTCCACCACTTGCTGGTGGCGACCTTCGGGGCGCGCCGCTCCACCTCGCGCGCCAGCGCCAGCGCCGCCCGGCGCACTTCGCCGAAACGCCAGCGCCGCTCGATGCGCACCAGCACGTGCAGACCGCGGTTCCCCGAGGTCTTGGGCCACCCGGTGAGCCCGAAGTCCCGCAACGCGGCGCGGACGACCTCCGCCACCTTGCGCACCTGCACCCACTTGACGCCGGGAACGGGATCGAGGTCGACTCGCAGCTCGTCGGGATGGTCGAGATCTTCGGCGCGAACGGGATGCGGGTGCAGCTCGAGGCAGGCGAGATTGGCGAGCCAGGCGAGCGCGGCGGCGTCACGCGGCACGACCTCGTCGGCGGTCCGGCCCGAAGGGAACCGGAGCGTGACGACCTCGATCCACGCGGGCCGGGATTCGGGCGCGCGCTTCTGGTAGAAGGACTCCGCCGCGATCCCATTGGGGTAGCGGACCAGCATGTTGGGACGCCCGCCCGCGCCACGCAGCGCGCCATCGGCAACGGCGAGGTAATAGCGCACGAGGTCGAGTTTCGTGTACTGCGGCTTGGGGAAGAGTACCTTGCGCGGGTTCGAGATCGCGACCTCGCGCCCGGCGACTACGAGCAGCTCGGGTTCACCGTCGCTCTGCCTGGTCTTCGCGCCGCGTGATCCCGGCATGTGGTGGGCAACTCAGGATGGCTGCAGCGACGCCGCGATGTACGTCAGCTCCCGCCCCTCGCGCGCGCACCGCAACATGAGCGCGCCACGACTCATGTCTCCAAGCCCAACGAACTCCCGAGGGATATGGAGGCGCGGGCCCAAGATGTCCGTCAAAGGCTCCAGGTACTTCGGCGTTGCGATACTGCCGAGCAGGACGGCAGCGTCTCCCGCGTGCAGCTGCGCGGCCAACAGCGCCGCATCGCGCCGCAACGGGTCGGTGTAGCGGCGATTGTCCGGATCGACGGGCACCCGCGCCACCGCCCGTAACCCATCGCGATCCATCACGACATCCGGGGAACAGAGACCCCGACCTGGCACGATGACGTGGATGCCGAGACAGCCATCCGGTGGATTGGCGAACGCCGACGCATACGCCAGCTTGCCGCGAAAATAGAGCCCGCTCATGAAGGTGTAGATCTCGCCGACCGTCGCCCCCCCTCCCCCCGTCCCTCCCTGCGCCGCTCGCAGACGCTGCGCCAGGGCCGAGCGTCCGTCCTTCCGGAGCAGAAGCGCCGCGCGCTTGCCCGCTGAGTTGGCGGGTGACAGCAAAAAGATCTGGTGAGACGGGGTCATGCGCTGGACGATGCTCGACGTCCGGATTCCCCTGCCGCCGAACCGAACCGTTTGACGGCCCGCTCGTGCGCCTTGCGCCGTTCCTCTTCACGGTTGCGCGGCGTAGCGGTGGTTTGCAGTCCATGGACGAGACGGTGAGCGGCCGCCGTCACCTCGTCCACGGCGCGATTGAAAACTGGCTCGTTCGCGTGCGACGGCCGCGTTGTACCACTCAACTTGCGAACGAACTGCAGCGCCGACGCCCGGATCTCATCGTCGGTCGCGGGAGGTGCGAAGTTGGCCAGCGTCTTGATGTTGCGACACATGCTCGTTCCCTCACGTCGAAGTTGGGCAACCGCTCGTGCGACGTGGTAATAGAGCCGGGATACTTCGCTGGAACAAGTGACACGGCCTGAGCCATCACCCCATCCCCCATCCCCCGAACGGGCGATGCCGCGGCACGCCGTGGGACTCTAGGCTTCGAGCAGGCACTCATACCAGGAAGGCCGATGGGATCCTCGCTTCAAATGCTCTCCGATAACCTCGCCGCGGCGGCCGAGCGCGTCGGGCAACGGGTGGTGGCGATCAAGGCGCGCCGGCGGATTCCCTCGAGCGGGATCCTGTGGCGCGATGGCATTGTCGTAACCGCCCAGCACACGATTCAGCGCGAGGAAGACATCGTCATCACGCTCGCCGACGGCACGACGTCACCGGCGGACTTGGTGGGACGAGACCCGGGGACGGACCTCGCGGCCCTCCGCCTGGCGAAGGCGAATGGCGGCCCGATCGATATCGCTCCGCTCGAGGCGTTGCGCGTGGGGTCCCTCGTGCTCGCGCTCGGCCGGCCCGGACGGGAGCTGACGGCCGCGCTTGGGCTCGTGAGTGCGGTGGGCGACGCCTGGCGCACGTGGCACGGCGGTCGCATCGATCGGCTGATCCGGCTGGATATCGGGATCTACGATGGCTTCTCTGGTGGGCCGCTCGTCGATGCCGACGGCCACGTGTTGGGAGTCAACACCTCGACACTGCTGCGCGGCGTGCCAACCGCCGTGCCCGCTGCGACCGTCGACCGGGTGTTGGCACAGCTCCTGGAACACGGGCATGTGCCCACCGGTTACCTCGGCGTGGGCATGCAGTCGGTTCGTCTTCCCGAGCAGTTGGCGCGGTCGCTCGAGCCTTCCAGAAGCATCGGTTTGATGGTGGTGAGTGTGGATCCTGATGGCCCGGCAGGGCGAGGTGGCGTGTTGCTCGGCGACGTGATCACGGCCATCGACGACCAGGCCGTCTCCGAACCAGCCGACATGCTGGCTCAGCTCGACGCCGCGCGCGTGGGCAAAGCTGCTCGTCTCGGCCTGGTGCGCGCGGGCCAGCTCGCGTCCGTGACCGTGACGGTGGGCCAGCGCCCGGGCGGCAATCGGAGATGAGCGCGGCCGCGCTCGCGGACGACCTGGGGCACATCGCAGATGCGCTGCGGCGTGTCACCGTGGAGATCCGGACCGGTGGGAGGGGGCGCGGCCTCGGCGCCGGCGTCGTGTGGCCCGAACGGCAGGGACAGGGGCAGGGGCGGGGGCGGGTCGTCGTGACGAACGCGCATGTGGTGGGCACGCGCAGCCGTTGCATAGTGGGCTTCGCCGGCGGGCGGACTGAGGAGGGTCGCGTGGTCCGCGCGGACGATCGCCGCGACCTCGCGGTGGTGGTGGTTTCGGGCGACGGGCTCGAGACAGCGGTCGTGGGCGACCCGGCGCAACTCCGGACCGGTGAGCTGGTGCTCGCGCTGGGACATCCGTTCGGGGTGAGTCGCGCGCTGGCCCTCGGCATCGTGCACGCCGCCGACCGCCGTTGGATCCAAGCGGATGTACGCCTCGCTCCCGGCTTCTCGGGTGGCCCGCTAGCGGACACGGCGGGACGGGTGGTGGGGATCAACGCCATGATCGCACATGGGCTCGGGCTCGCCGTGCCCGCCCCGGCAATCGAGCGCTTTGTCCGCGCGGCGGAGCCCGCGACTGAGGCCGCATGATTCGGGTGGCGGTTGTGGTGCGGTCGAGGGCGTTGCGCGCCGCGCTCGAGCGCGCGGTGTCGCAGCGGGCATCTGTCATTGTGGTGCCGCTTCCCGTGGGAGGAGCGGCGGCCCCGATCGCGCAGCTGGACGCCGACGTTGCGCTGATCGACTTGGCCGAATGGTCCAACGCCGACGGCCCCGCGCGACCAAGTCCCGGCACGGCCGTGATCGTGCTCGCCGAAGCGCCGGATGCGGCGCTCATCGCCGCGACGCTGGATGCGGGAGCGCGCGGCGTGCTGCCCTATAGCGCCAGCATCGCGGAACTGACCGCTGCCGTCGAAGCGGCGGCCGCCGGGCTCGTGGTCCTCCCGGCCAGCCATGGACCGGCG
>WNGO01000678.1_pt1 | contig 21966 bp, 20 predicted proteins | sample 5400511 | NCBI WGS metagenome assembly WNGO01 (sample SAMN13153380, study PRJNA577476) | soil metagenome | isolation source: 20 cm soil or saprolite under Garry oak tree replicate 2 | place: USA:California | collected 2016-06-15 | reverse complement strand
TGATGCGCGAGCACGCCGGCGCGCTCTCGCCGAACAGCTTGGTCGATTCGGGCTCGATCCGCGTCGGGTAGCCGAGGTCGAGCGCCCAGAACGACGCATCCATCGAGTGACAGGCGATGTCGCCCAGGGCGCCGGTGCCGAAGTCCCACCAGCCGCGCCACTTGAACGGCGCGTACGCAGGGTGATACGGCCGGGCGGGGGCGGGGCCGAGCCACAGGTCCCAATCGATCCAGGGCGGCGTGTAGTACTCCTCGAGCGGCCGCTCGATCGCTTGCGGCCAGATCGGCCGGTTGGTCCAGAGCTGGATCTCGCGCACCGTTCCGATGGCGCCGGCCTCGACCCACTCGCGGATCTGGCGCGTGCCTTCTCCGGCATGGCCCTGGTTTCCCATCTGGGTGGCGACCTTCGTCTTGCGCGCCGTTTCGACCAGCTGGCGCACCTCCCACAGGGTACGCGCCAGCGGCTTCTGGATGCGGGTGTGCTTGCCCATTTTCAGCGCCATCATCCCGGCCACAGTGTGCGTATGGTCGGGGGTCGATACGGTGACCGCATCGATATTCTTCCCCTCCTTGTCGAGCATCACCCGAAAATCCTTGAAGCGTTTGGCCTTGGGGAATGCGGTGAAGGACGCCGCCCCCTGATGCTCGTCCACGTCGCACAGGGCGTAGATGTTCGCCCCGGCTTTCGCGACGCCCTTCACGTCGTTCGCTCCCATGCCGCCCACGCCGATGCAGGCCACGTTGACGGTGTCGCTCGGCGCGGGGTGCCCGCGGCCGAGCACGTGCCGCGGGACGATGGTGAACGCCAAGCCGGCGCCCACGTCGCCTACGAATTTGCGTCTCGAGATGCGTTTGCGAGCCATGATCGTGGCCCTCCTCAATCCGCCGCCGCGGGCTGCGGCGCCCGTGCGGCCGCAGGCCGGAACAGCAGGGCAAACAGAACGAGAATCACGAACGCCATCGTGGCGGGATAGAGCCAGATCCGGTGCCAGTCGTGCGCCACCGCCCCACCCGCGCCCTGGGTCGCGTACGCGCCTACCACGCGCCCCGACACGAACGCGCCGACGATATAGCCGAAGCCGTTCGTGACGAGGTTGATGAGGCCCTGAGCGGCGGCGCGGATCCGCTCGCCCGCCCGCTGATCGGTGTAGATCTGACCGGCGACGAAGAAGAAGTCGTAGCACACGCCGTGCAGGACGATGCCCGCGTACAGGAGCCACATCCCGGCGGCGACGTTGCCATTGGCGAACGCCACGTAGCGGAGCGACCACGCCAGCATCCCTCCCAGCATGATGGCCTTGATCCCATAGCGACGCAGCGCGAACGGCAACAGCAGCATGAAACCGATTTCGGACATCTGCCCGAACGTCTGGATGAACGCGGGCTCGGGCGCGTGAAGCTCGTTGAGAAAGAGGTTCGTGAACGCGTAGTAGAACTGCAGCGGAATGCACAGCAGGAACGAGCCGAGCACAAAGACGAAGAACGTCCGGTCCCGGAGCAGCTGCAGGGCGTCGAGCCCCAGCGCGTTATGCACGCTGAACGGCATGCCCGCGGCCTTGGGGGGCGTGTGCGGCAACGCGAAGGAATAAAGCCCCAGGACGAACGAGGCGATCGCCGCGACGCGCATGGGCACCGACTGGGCGTCGGCATGCAGGATCTTGCCGACCACGAAGCCGGCTGCGATCCAGCCGATCGTCCCCAGCACGCGAATGAATGGAAAGTCGCGTGCCGGGTTTTCGACGTGGTGAAACGAGATGGAATTCGTGAGCGACAGCGTCGGCATGTAGCACAACGCGTAGAGAATCAGGACGGGGAAGAACGTCCCGAATGTGGTCAGACTGGACACGTACCACATGATTACGCCGCCCACGAGATGCAGCACGGCCAGCAGCTTTTCGGTGGCGATGAAGCGATCCGCAAAGACACCCATGAAAAACGGAGACACGACCGCCGCGAGAGCGGTCGCCATATAGGCGGTCCCGATCTGGGGGCCGGTGAAGTGCAGCGTGCTCCCCAAGTAGGTCCCCATCGTGACGAACCACGACCCCCAGACGAAGTATTGGAGGAACATCATTGCGGAGAGCTTGAGCCTGGTCACGGCAGCACCCGAATCTTGATATTGCGGAAGGCCACGCGAAACTCGTGCTCCTGCAGGCCGATGTAGCCCTCGGCGTTCCTGCCGTACCGTGGGTGGTCTGCGAACTTGCTCGCCTTGACCTTCGCTTCCCAATCGGGGCTCAACAGCTCGTACTCCACCACCTTCACGCCGTTGAGCCAATGCTCGACGTGAGTTCCGTTCACCACGAGGCGGACCTTATTCCACTGTCCCGCCGGCTTCACCACGCCGGCGGGCGAGGGATACAGGCCGTAGTCGGAGCCCGCCGCCGTGAGACGCGACTGCCCGTCGGGATGCCCGGCGTCATCGAGCACCTGCATCTCGGGAGCGCTCCAGTAGATGGCGTTGTCGCCTGGGTCCTCGCTCGCGCGATAGAATATCCCGCTGTTGCCGTTCTTCGCGATGTTCCACTCGAGCGAGAGCTCGAAGTTCTTGAACTTCTCGGTGGTGATGATGTCGGCAGCAGGCCGCACCCGGGTCAGCTCCCCGTCCCTGGCCCCCCACCCCGACGGCATCGAATCCATCTTCCACCCCCGCCAGCCGACGGTGCTGTGTCCGTCGAACAGAAGGCGCCAGCCAGCGGCTCGCTCTTCTGGGGTCAGGATGTTCAGCCGCTCAGTGGCGCTCCCCGACGCGGCTTGAGCGAGGACCAATTGCGGCACCGCCATTAGGGCCACCGCGACGCAGGCCGCCAGCAGCCGGTTTGGGGTAATGGGGATCACAGGGTTCACGTCGCCTCCTGGTTCGTGGCGTTTTTAGTCGGGAATTCCGGCCAGCTCCTTGATGCGCGTCTGCACGGCGCGACGTGCGCGCTCGCTCTTGGTAATCACGAGGACGGCATCGTCGCCCGCGATCGTTCCGATGATTTCCGTCCACCCCGCGGCGTCGATGGCGATGCCAAGCCCCTGGGCGCCGCCGGCGGGCGTCTTCACCACCAGCAACGGCCCCACACCGTCGACCGACACCAGCACGGAGGGGAGCAGCTGCCCGAGATGAGGCCGAATGGCCGCGCCCGCCTCGAGCGGCGGCGCGTAATGCGACCCGCCGTCCGGCGCCGCCACTTTGGCCAGGCCCAGCTCGCGGATGTCGCGGGACAGGGTCGCCTGGGTGACGTCGAACCCCTCGGCCCTGAGCAGCTCGCGCAGCTGCTCCTGACTCGCGACCTTCCCCGAGCGGACGATCTTCAGAATGGCCGCGTGGCGTTGGGTCTTCATAGGGCCAAGAATCTATCCGTGAACGACGCGCCCGGCGACGACGGTGAGAAGGGCGGTAACGGGCGGCAGCGGGCGGTCGAAGGCGGTAGCAGGAAACACGGCGAGATCGCCTTGCTTCCCCCCCTCCAACGACCCGATCTCACTCTCCAGACCGAGTGCCCGTGCGCCCTCGATTGTCAGCATGCGCAGCGCGTCCTCGCCCTCGAGCCCGGCCGCCGCAGCCTCGGCCAAGAGACTCGAGTCCCCCACGCTCACGACCGAATCGGTGCCGAGGCCGACGCGCAGGCCGGCCCGACGGAACGCGGCAAGGGGTGCGGCCCCGTGACCGTGAGCCCGGTTGGACCGGGGGCAGTGAGCTAGCGCCACCCCGGCACCCCGGAGCACATCGATGTCGGGCCCGTCGACTTGGACGCAATGGATGGCGAGACAGTTGCCCGACGCCAGGACGCCAAGTTGCAAGAGATACCGCACTGGCGAGCAGTGGCGCGCAGTGACGGGGATGCCGCGCGCACGCAGTGCGTCGGCGAACGGTCCGCGCCCCTCACGCACCAACTCGGTCTCCGCGTGGGACTCGGCGAGGTGCAACGCAACCGGCCACCCTTCACCCCGCGCCAGGTCGGCGACGGCGCGATAGAGCGGCTCGCTCACCGTGTACGGGGCGTGCGGCGAGACACCGAGGCTAAGGGACGAAGAGGCTAAGGGACCAAGCCGGTCGAGGGCTCGCCGCAACTCCACCATGCTCGCGGCGCATTGCGCCGGATCGGGACCGAAGACCTCCTGGTAGCAGATCCCCCGGCCCCCGAGGCGCGCGAGCGCCTCGAGCGCCGCTCCGGTGCTTCCCGTGTCCGCTACGCAGGTCACGCCGGCGGCCCAAGCGTCGCGCACGCCCTGCTCCGCCGAGCGCGAGAACTCGTCCGGGCTGGTGGCGTCCTTGAGGGCGCGGAGCCCGCGGATCCATCCGGCGAACTCGCGCTCCGTGTTCTTCCCCGTGAGATGGGTCAGCTCGAGGTGCGTGTGCGTGTTGACGAGGCCGGGGAGGAGGCGGGCGCGAGGAAATTCGAGCGCCCGCGCCCCGGGCGGCGTCGGCACGACGGGATTCGGGCCCACGGCGGCGATGGTGCCGCGGTCGTCAACGAGAACGGCGCCGTCCTCGATGGGCGGCGCCGTAACGGGGTGGACCGAACCCGCACGGATGCGCAGCATCGGGTGCTAGGGCGAGACGCCGATGCCGAACGGCGCGTGCACCGGACAGGCCTGGCTCGGCTCGGTGCCCGGGTAGAACCAGTCCCAGTGTCGCACTTCCTGGGGACAGAATGGCGTGGCGAGATAGCCGTTCGACCAGTCCACCTCGCGCGTGATGAGCGAGTCGGGTCGCACCCAGTCGGGCGGCGCCGGCCGTCGGTCGTAGACATCGCGCATGAACGCGGTCCACGCGGGTGCGACGATCTTTCCTCCGCCCGCGTTGTGCTCGAGGATGCGCTGCTGGATATCGTACCCGACCCAGATGCCGGTCACGAGCTCGGGCGTGTACCCGATGAACCAGGCGTCGGTGTAGTCGTCGGTCGTCCCAGTTTTTCCCGCCGCCGGCAGCGTGAACCCCGCTTTCCAGACGGCGGTGAACGCCGTGCCGCGGCGGATCACGTCCTTCATCATGTCCACCATCAGCCACGTGTGCTCGGGATCCATGACCGGCTCGCGGCGCATGGCGGGCTGCCACAGGATGTTGCCCTGCCGGTCTTCCACCCGCAGGACGCCGACCGGCTCCGCGCGGGTGCCGAGGGTGGCGAACGCGGTATACGCGGCGATCATCTCGATCGGGCGCACCCCCCGCGCGCCGATGTGGATCGACGGATACGGCGGCAGCGGCGTGGTGATACCATAGCGACGCGCTTCGCCGATCACCGTCTGCTCGCCCAGCGCCATGCCGAGCTTGATCGTGGCGAGGTTGCGCGACAGGTACAACGCTTCACGCATGGGGATCAGGCCGAGCGTCGTGTCGTCGTCGTCTTTCGGCTGCCACAGCGTCGAGTCGAGCTGGATGACCGGCGGGTTGAGAGGTGAGTCGTCGACGATCTCGGTCACCGGGTGGCCCGCCCGGACGGCCGCCGAGTACACGAACGGCTTGAAGGTCGAGCCCGGCTGGCGGACCGCTTGGGTGGCGCGGTTGTACTTGGAATCGTCGAAGTCCCGGCCGCCGATCATCGCGCGGATGTATCCCGTGTTCGCCTCGAGCGCCACCAGCGCGCCCTGGAGGTAGGGCGTGAACGGTCCATGGTCCTCGCCTGAGGCCTTGGACGACTCGAGGTACTCACGGTAGGTGGTGCGCCCCGGGAACTTCCCGTTCGAATACACGCCGGCCTCGATGGCGTCGAGCTGCGACTGCACCGCCCGCTCCGCCGCTTCCTGCATGTCGAGGTCGAGCGTCGTGTAAATGCGCAGACCACCCTCGTACAAGTCCCGCCCGAAGCGTGCGTCGAGCTGCACACGCAGCCACTCGACGAAGTAGGGGGCGACGTCGCCGTAGTTGGTGCGGTTCCCCGTGAGCACGAGTGGATACGCTTGCCACAGCTCGACCTCCTCCGCCGTCAGGAAACCCTGGTCGCGCATGAGGCCCAGCACCACGTTGCGCCGGCGCACGGCGCGCTCCGGGTGGGTCCGCGGGTTGTAGAACGCGGGCAGCTTCGGGAGCGCCGCGAGCGTAGCCGCTTCGGCGACGTTGAGCTGCTGCGCGTGCTTGCCGAAGTAGATCTGCGCCGCCGCCTCCACGCCGTGGGCACCCGCCCCGAGGTTGATTTGGTTCAGGTACAGCTGGAGGATCGTATCCTTGGGGAAGTTGCCTTCGATTTCCACCGCCACCCGCGCCTCCTTGAGCTTGCGGGTGAGCGTCTTCTCGCGGCTGATCTCCTCCGGGAAGATGTTGCGCGCCAGCTGCATCGTGATGGTCGAAAACCCCTGCGCGAAGCTCATCGTCACGAGATCGTTCTTGATGGCGCCCAGGATGCGCCAGAAGTCGATCCCGTGATGGTCGTAGAAGCGCTTATCCTCGGTGGCGATGAACGCCTGACGCACGGGCAGGGGGATCTCGGTGAGCGGCAGCACCGTGCGCCGCTCGGCGCCGAGCTCGCTGATGAGGCGCCCGTCGGCCGCGTACATCTTCGACGTTTGGACCTGGACCTTACCGCCGGCCCCCTGAGGATACAGCCGGGAAATGCTCGGGCAGTGCTCGCCCGCGCACACGCGGGTCCACGCGCCGTAGGAGAGGCCCAGCAGGTACGCGCCGGCGAGCACCGCGACCGCGATCACGCGACGGCGGACCTTGGGCTTCTGCCACCACGAGCGAGGCCCGGGAAGCGTAACGGGAGGGGGCGCTGGGATGGACACCATCGCGTTACAACCTAGTGAGAGCGCTCGGCGCTTGCCAGCGGTTGGGGGTTCTCGTACGATTCCGCGCCATGCCGGACCTCTTCGCCGAGCTCGAGTGGCGCGGCTTCATCCACCACGCCACGCAGGGAATCGGGACGCACCTCGCCGCGGACCGGCGCACCGTGTACTGCGGATTCGATCCGACCGCGCCCAGCCTGCAGCTCGGCAATCTGATGCCTGTCATGCTGCTGCGGCATTTCCAGCTCGCCGGCCATCGCCCGATCGTGCTGATGGGCGGCGGCACCGGTCTGATCGGCGATCCGAGCGGCAAACGCGGCGAGCGACCGCTGCTCTCGAAGGAGCAGATCCGCGAGAACCTGCACCGCCAGCGCGATCAGATGGCCCGGCTGCTCGACTTCGACTCGCCCGATACGCGCGCCGTGGTGCTGGACAACGCGGAGTGGCTCACGAAGCAGAGCCTCGTGGACTTCCTGCGCGACGTCGGCAAGCACTTCAGCGTCAACGTCATGCTGCAGAAGGAGTCGGTGAGGGCGCGCATCGATGGCGGCATCTCGTACACCGAATTCAGCTACATGTTGCTCCAGGCGTTCGACTTTCTGCACTTGTTCCGCGAGCGCGGCTGCACCATTCAGGTCGGAGGAAGCGATCAGTGGGGGAACATCACGGCGGGGATCGACCTGATCCGGCGCGTGAAGGGCGGCGAGGCGCACGGCCTGGTCGCACCGCTGGTCACGATGGCGTCGGGCGCGAAGTTCGGGAAGACCGAGGCGGGGGCGATCTACCTCGATCCGGCGCTCACCTCGCCGTACGAGTTCTACCAATTCTGGAGAAATGCCGACGACCGCGACGTGGAGCGGTACCTGAAGCTTTTCACCTTCAAGACGGCCGACGAGATCCGGGACTTGATGTCGGCACACTCTGGTAATCCAGGAGCGCGCGCCGCCCAGGAGGCGCTCGCGAAGGACATCACGTCACTCGTGCACGGGGACAAGGCCCTGGCCGGCGTCGTGCAAGCGGCGGCGGCGCTGTTCGGTGAGATTAGCATCGACACCGCCTTGGAGGAACACGCGCCCACGAAGAAAGTCGAGGTAAGACCCGATACGGTAGTAGACGCGTTGGTACAATCGGGGTTGACCAAATCAAAGAGCGAAGCGCGAAGGCTCATAAAGCAGGGCGGGGTCTACGTGAACAATCGCCGGGTCACAGAAGTGGACCAGAAGGTGCTGTCGGGCGATTGGGTGGATGGCAAAAAACTGCTGCTGCGTAAAGGGAAAAAGGACTACGCCCTGTTGACGGTGGACGGTTAAGGGACCCGTCGCATGTTCATCGGCCACTATGCTCTCGCGCTCGAAACGGCGTTCAACGCCTCACTCCAGCTGATCCATCACATCCAGTACCCGTTCCATTTCTTCGACGGTGTTGTAGCAGTGCGGTGCGAGCCGGATGGCACCCTCGCGCAGCGAGCACACGACGTGGGCCCGTTTCAGCGCGTGGTAGGCCTCGACGGGGTGCGCGGGGGCGAGGCAGACGATCGCCGAGCGGTGCGCCTCCGCGCGCGGTGACACGACGCGCACACCGGTCTCGTCCGCCCAGCGGAACACCGGCTCGTGCAGCGTGCGCGCGTACTGGGCGATGTCGTCGATGCCCAGCTCCCCCAGCATGCCGACCGAGGCGGTCATCCCGTAAAAATCCTGGAAGGGGAGCGTCACCATCTCGAAGCGACGGGCGTCGGAACGGAAGGTGGGGTTGTACTCGGTCAGGCGCGAGAAGTCGTCGGTCCCCTCGAACGCCATCCAGCCGGCGACCGCGGGCTCGAGCACCGAGATGAGCTCTCGTCGTACGTACACGAACCCGGATCCCCAGGGCGCCAGCAGCCACTTCTGCCCGCCGCACGCAAGAATGTCGACCGGTGTCTCGCGGACGTCGAGCACACAATTTCCCACTCCTTGAATCCCGTCCACCACGAGGAAGGTGCCGTTGGCGCGGCACGCAGCGCCCAGCCGGGCGAGATCCGCGCGGTAGCCGTTCGAGAACTGGACGAAGGACAGCGCGAGCGCCCGGACACGCGGGTCGTGCAACCGCTCGACGAGATAGTCCTCGTCGGGCCAGCCCTCGGGAGCACAGGGCGCAAGCTCGACCTCGACGCCCCGCTTCTTGAGCAGCATCCAGGGATACACGTTCGCGGGGAATTCACGGTCCGAGACGAGCACCACGTCGCCGCGCTGCAACGGCAGTGCGCAGGCCGCGAGGTTGAGGCCATGGCTCGTGTTGGTCGCGAGCGCGATCTCGGCGGGCTCGGCGTTCAAGAGCCGGGCCACGGCGACGCGCGCCGCCTGCAGCCCCGCCTGGAGGTCGCGGTCCGGGAGCAGGTGCGGGGCCGTTCGCTTCGCGGTGAATTCGTCCAGGGCGCGGCGCGTGCGCTCAGGGATGGGACCGATGGACGCGTTGTTCAGGTAGACCGTGTCCGCCGTCCATGGGAACTCGGCGGCGCGCAGGGCGCGGAACTGATCGCGCAGGGCGCGCAGCCGGGTCGGGTGGTAGGCGATGTCGGTCATGCCCGCACGTCGAGCGCGTCGCGCAAGCCGTCGCCCACGAGGTTGACGCCCAGCACCGTGACGCCGATCGCGAGCCCCGGGAAGAGCGACACCCACGGCGCAACCCGCAGCAGATCCCGCCCCTCGGCGATCATGGCGCCCCAGGAAGGCGTCGGCGGCTGCGCACCCAGGCCCACGAACGAGAGGGCCGCCTCGGCCATGATCGCGCTCCCGACCCCCAGGGTCGCGGCGACGATGACGGGCCCGAGCACATTGGGGAGGACGTGCCGCGTCACGAGCCGCGCGTCGGACGCGCCGAGCGCGCGGGCCGCCTGCACGTAGTCGAGCCCCCGCGCCACGAGCACCTGCCCGCGTACCAGGCGTGCCATCCCGGCCCAGCCCACGAGCCCGATCACGACACACACGACCGGGAGCGACGGCCGCACGGCGGCTGCGACGGCAATCAGTAGCAGGAGCGAGGGGAACGCGAGGGTGACGTCCGCTACGCGCATCACCACGGCGTCGACCCACCGACCGTAGAATCCGGCCGAGAGGCCGAGCGCGAGCCCCGCCGCGAGGGCGATCACCTGGCTCGCGAGGCCCACCGCGAGCGACAGCCGGGCCCCGAACAGCACTCGGCTCAGCACGTCCCGTCCCTGGGCATCGGTGCCGAGGAGGTAGGCCGTCGAAGGGGAGCGCAGCGCGGCGGCGAGATCACCGCGGGTCGCGTCGCCGGGCGCGAGCCACGGCGCGGCGAGCGCCGCAAGCCCGAGCAGCGTCACGACGGCGAGGCCAGCCAATGTCCAACGGTTCCATACAACGTGATGACGCATGAGTAGCGCGGGGCTGGGGGCCACGACTACGTTACTCGGAGGCTCACCTTCCGGGCAAGCGGCGGGTCACGTGAACAAGCAAACCCAGTTCACCCTCGTGCTGGGCGGCGGGGGGATGAAAGGCGTGGCCCACGTCGGCGTGCTGCAGGCACTGACCGAGCGTGGGCTCGTGCCGTCGCAGATCGTCGGATCGAGCGTGGGCGCGCTGGTGGGCGCCGCCTGGTCCGCCGGGAAGAGCATCGCCGAGCTGCGCGAAATCGCGGTCGGCCTGGTGCGCAAGGACATCTTCGCCGTGGCGCACGCCGACATGGCATTCAAGCGGATGCGCTCCCCGGCCCTGTTCCGGCGCGAGCCGCTCGACCACCTGCTCCACCGCCTGGTCGGCGACATCACCTTCCAGGATCTCGGCAACCCCCTGATCGTCAACACCGTGGACTTGAACTCCGGGATGCAGGTGTTCTGGGGACTCGAGGGGCTCGACGAGGTACCGGTGAAGGACGCCGTGTTCGCCTCCTGCGCGTTGCCGGGATACTTGCCACCCCGCGAGATCCGCGGGCGGTTCTACATGGACGGCGCCACCGTGGACAACCTCCCGGTGGGCACGGCTCGCATCCTCGGCGCCGATGTGATCATCGCGGTGGACGTGTCCGCCTCGAATGCCCTGCGGGCCGACACGCAGGACGAAGGCTTCGCGTCGGTGTTCGCGCGGGCGGCGGAGATCGCGATGCAGAGCATCCTCGAGCTGCGGCTGCGCGAGTGGACCACGCCGCCGATCTACTATATCCACCCGCGCGTCGAGCACATCTCGGCCTTCGACTTCGATCACCTGCGCGAGGTGGTGGAGGAGGGCTATCGGGCGACCGTCGCCGCGCTCGACCAGCCCGAAGAATGGCCCGGGCCGGGCGACGCCGGCGTCCACCCGCGTCGCCCCGTCACGGTGCGGGTACAGCGCGAGCGCTGCATCGGGTGCGGCGCGTGCCTGGTGCAGGCGCCACCCGGCATGTTCGTGCTCGATGCCCAGGGCAAGGCCGTCGTCACGCGACCCGACCAGGAGTGGTCGCCGATCGACGGTGAGTTCATCCGGCACTGCCCTACGTACGCCATCAGCGCGCGGCCGGCGGCGACCGCGAAAGCCGCCGGCGCGGCGAGTTAGAGTGTTGCGATATCGGTCACAGCTCGGGTGGGGTTATTCGTACGCTGTCGACTTCAATAACCATCCTGGCATGAGGTCGTTTCGAGAGAACGTACTCTCTCAAGGCCGGTAGGGTCGGATAAGCCGGATCCGTGCCAAGACAGCGCGCATCGTCAATGACGATCACGTGGCCCAGGTCTGGAGCACGAAGTATCTGATCCAGCTCGTCGATGATGGGCGTATCCTTTTCGCCCCTCGCCGTCTCGCCCGCGGAGTAGTGTCCATCCAACCAGAACAGCGCCGGCTGATGGATCCGCTCCATGACCCGTCCGAGTTCCTTTCCGCTATCGCCGTGTATCAGTTCGACGTGAGTGTCCAGCCGGAAGCGACGGTGGGCTTCCGCAAAGAGGACGTCGCTCAATTCTATCGAGTAGATCCTGTGAAACAGAGGCTTCATGGCCTCGATCATGTCGCCGCGATACGTTCCGGTTTCCACGAAGATCGGCAAGCGATATCGTTCGGCGTAGGTTCGCAGCACACGCTGCTTCACCACATGGGGCGGCGGCACCGGCCTGCCGCGACGTTCCCATTCTGCAACGGCGTCAGCCTGCGTGCTCCCTTTCAACCAATCGAGGAGCTTCTTCATCGCAGGGGCCAAGTCCGGGGGTGCCGGGTCGATGCTATACTTCCGAGCAGCGACTCGGTACGTCGGCACCATGGGCAGGACCCCAGCGGGAGCGTCGCCGTGAAAAGGGCACTCGTGTGTGGAGCGGGCGGTTTCATCGCAGGGCATCTGGTGAAGCGGCTCAAGCAAGAAGGGTACTGGGTTCGCGGGGTGGACATCAAGGCTCCCGAATTCTCACCCACCACGGCGGACGACTTTCTGTTGCTCGATTTGCGGGAGCCTGGTGCGTGCGACGCCGCGCTCTCTCCGGCATCGGGTCGCGTTGATGAAGCCTATCAGTTGGCGGCGGACATGGGCGGGATGGGCTTCATCCACTCGGCCGAGTCCGACATCCTGCGCAACAACGCCTTGATCAACATCAACATGATCCACGCCGCCGCGCGCGCGGGCATCAGGCGCTACTTCTTCTCCTCGTCAGTCTGCGTCTACCGCGACATGGAACCCGGGGAGCCGGAGCTGACCGAGGACGAGGCGTATCCGGCGCACCCCGACAACGAGTACGGCTGGGAAAAGCTCTATGCCGAGCGCGTGGCGCTCGCGTTCGGTCGCAAGTACGGGATGGAGGTCCGGATCGCGCGGTTCCAGAATTGCTACGGACCCGAGGGCACCTGGACCGGTGGGAGGGAAAAAGCGCCCGCCGCGATCTGCCGCAAGGTTGCCGAGGCCCGCGAGGACGGCACCATCGAGGTGTGGGGTGACGGTAAGGCCATTCGCTCCTACACCTACGTCGATGACATGGTCGAGGGCATCCATCGACTGACCCGGTCCTCGCTGACCGGGCCGACCAACATCGGCAGTGCCGAATACGTCTCGGTCGCACAGCTCGTGAACACCGTCGCTCAGGTCGCTGGCAAGAGCATCCGCATCAAGTACGTCGACGGCCCCATCGGTGTACAGTCGCGAAACTTCAGTAACGAGCGGATCTACTCCATCGGTTGGCGTCCCCGCTACTCCCTCGAGGACGGCATCGCCCTCACCTATCCGTGGGTGCACGAGCAGGTGCAGGCGCGACGCGGACGGGTCGTCGCCTAGGCAGGGCTCACTTTGATCCAACCGGCCGGGACCACGTCCCGATCGTCGACGCGCGCGTCGTTCATCCAGCGGCCGGGGGCCAGCACCAGCTTGTCGTGGTGCGGGTTGAGCCAAGCCCCCCACCAGCTGAAGCTGCTGTTGGCGATGACGTGATGCCGGCAAGCGCTCATGAGTCGCAGATCCCCATGCTCGGGGCGAGCGGGCACCGTGCTCACGAGCGTCGTGGGGTACTCGAAGCGCAGGTTCGCCGCGACCCAATCGGGGTCATCCGAAAACACGAACAGGTGCAGGTGGCCGAGCCGCTCGGCGAGTTGCGCCACGCAGCGCTGATAATAGCTCGGCGTGCACACGCTGCGCGCCCGGCTCGCTCGCGCATGGGAGACGTAATCGCCTCTCCTCACGTGCACGCTGACTGATTCGGCCGTCGCCATCCGATCGAGGATCTCCCGCGTTCCCGCGTCCAGCCGGTCGCGGATCGTAAACTCACGTCGAATCGTATCCGCGACGTCGCTGAAGTATTTCTCGCTTTGCCAATAGCCATCCAAATAGGTGCGCGCCCGCGCATGGAACACTCGGGGGTCGGCCGGGGACAACGTGCGCTCATGGATCCAGGTCCAGTCGTATCCGAACTTGAATCGCCGGCGCAGCCGAAACAGGATTCGCGGGATGCCCCTCGTGGACGGACCTCTTATCTCCCCGACCTCCTCCGGCGTAGCGAAGGCTTCCTGGATATTCAGGGCGTGCAACGCGTAGGCCCGATCCGCAGAGTGCGCAAACCAGGAGAGGTCCAGCTTGAGCGGCACATGGTGCGCCAGGGCGAGCCGGCGAGCGGCGGCGTACTGAAACATTTGGTTGCCGAGCCCGCCCAGCAGACGTACGATCACCATTCAGGCCTGCCACCTGGATCGACGCCTCACCGCACCCGCACCGGGGCCCTCAGCGCCGGACGAGATACATGCCGCACGCGTACCGCTGGTCCCGCAGGTCTCGCGGGTCGGCGTCGGGGCAGAAGCGGCCACGATCATCCACCGCCGCGAACTCCTCCACCCGTACCCCCTCTTCGCCGAACCACCGGGAAATCGTGGTGGGATCGTGAATGCGATGCGCGTTGAAGACCACCTTGGGGCGCCCGACCGGTAGCGCGAAGTACAGCCGGCCGTCCACAGCCAGCACGCGGGCCAGCTCCCCGATGGCCTTGCGCGTCCCCAACGGGTCTATGGCATCGCCGTAGCGTCCCAGACCGATGTGTTCCGCGACGTGCAGGCACGATACGGAGCTGAGTTCCAGGTCGCCGAATGGGAGCGCCAGGACGTCGCCGGCCCGCGATTGCAGGTTCTCCACCGATCCAGGAAACGGCCGGACATCCAGGAAAACCACCTGCGTGATGCTCGCCAGACAGGTAACCCAGCCGATCTGGGCCCCGACATCCACGTGTCGCTCGGGCCGGTGCGTAACGATCTGCCGAAAGGCCCAGGCCCCAAGGTACACGTAGTGGGCGTCGAACCCCGTCGTGGACGTCTTGTCCTCCAGCATCGGCCGCAGGGAGATGCTGGACCAAGGCTCGGCCCCGGGCGACCGCAGGTAGCGGAACAGGTCGCCGACGTACCCCGGGTACCCACGCAGCCTTCGAATTGACCTCATTGGCTAAGCACGGCCGACGACTTGAGACTCGATCTCCCGGAGATCGCGCACCACGCGATCCCAGTTGAAGTACGTCTCCACCGCCCGGCGGCCGTTCTGGCCCATGCGGTTCGCGGCGGCGGGGTCCGCGAGCAGACGACAGATCGCGTCGGCGAAGGCCGCCGGCTCCTCGGGCGGGACCAGGAAGCCGGTCTCGCCGTCGCGCACGGCGTCCGGGATGCCCCCGGAGTTGCCTGCGACGACCGGCCGTCCGCACGCCGATGCCTCGACGAGCGCGATTCCGAACCCCTCGACGCCGAGCCGCTCGGCCCGGCGGGAGGCGCCGACGTACACCGAGGCGAGGTTGTAGAGCGCCGGCAACTCCCGGTCGCTCACCCCGCCGAGGAAACGGACGCGATCCCCGAGACCCAGCTTGTTCGCCAGCTGCTCGAGCCGCTCGCGGTCGGGGCCGGTGCCCGCCACCGCGTAGCGCACGTCCGGCGCGCGCGCGAGGATCGCGGGGAGGGCCGCGATGACGGTGTCCATCCCCTTGTGCTGCTGGAGCCGAGCGACGGTCACGAGCCATCGGGTCCCGCCGTCGCGCAACCCAAGGCGCTCCCGCAGCTCGACCGCATCCGCGCCGGGCCGAAAATGCGTGGGATCCGTGCCGGGATGGATCACGCGGAGCCGCTGGCCGTGCCCGTCGAGTCCCAGATCCCCGAGGACGGTGAGGGCCAGGTCGCGCGTCCAGTTGCTGATCGCGAGGAGCACGGCCGCGCCGCCGAAGATCGCGCGGGCCATGCGGCGCTTGATCGCGGACTGCCGGATTTTGTGCTGCTCGCTCAGCAGGTCCGCGCCGTACAGGAACAGGCTGTACGGCACGCGCAACCGCTCGTACACCCAGCGGGCCGGATATCCGGCCGGCTTCACGTTGCCGCAGTGAACGAACCGCACGCGATGGTGGCGCGCCAGGCTCGCCGCGCGCCGCGACCAGAAGAGCACTCCGGGCAGCGTCTTGGTGCGGCGAACGCCGATCGGGAGACGGTCGATGGTCGCCGGGAGCCCCGCGTCCACCTCGGCCGCGTCGGGGTCGCTTGGCGTCGAGACGATCAGCTCGCCCTTGGGATACCGACGGGCCAGCTCACCGTGCAAACGGGCGATTCCGCCGCCCATTGGAGGGAAATCCTGCGCCAACAACATGGTCGTCATCGCGAGGGTCCCGGGAGTGGCTTGCGCATGGGCGTGTCGAATGCTAACGGGAAGCGTCCTGTCCGAGCAATCTGCGCTCAGGACCTGCGGAACTCCCGGTCGATGCGGATCAGGTCCGCCGCCACCCGGTCCCAGTTGTAGTACGTCTCCACAGCCGCCCGCCCGGCGGCGCCGATGCGTCGACGGAGTGCCTCGTCGCCGAGCAGCCGGATGGCCGCAGCGGCCACCGCCGCCGGATCGTCGGGCTCCACGAGAAACCCGGTCTCACCCTCGCGGACCGCCTCGGGGATCCCCCCCGAGCGCGTGCCAATGACGGGGAGGCCGGAGGCCGACGCTTCGACGATGGAGATGCCGAATCCCTCGACGAGCAGGTCGTAGCGGCGCGAGGCGAGCAGGAAGAGGTCGGCGGCGTTGTAGAGCGCCGGAAGGTCCTCGTCCGAAACGAAACCGAGCAGGCGCACGGCGTCGCCCAGACCCAACTCGGCGACGAGGCCTTCGAGGCTGCTGCGCCGGCTTCCGATCCCGGCCACGGCGTAGCGCGCGGTGGGGAAGGCGGCGCGGATCGCGGGGAGCGCGCGGATCACGGTGTCGATCCCCTTGTGGAAGTCGAGGCGCGCGACCGTGAGAAGCCACGGGCCGCCGTCGAGGCCGTGCTTGCGCCGCACCGCCACCGGATCGATGTCGGGGCGGAAGCGCGATGGCGTCGTGCCCAGGGGGACCACCCGGACTTCGGCGGAGAGCGCGCGGCACCCCAGGAACTCGAGCACTGAGCGCGCCAGGTCGGCCGTCCAGCGGCTGTTCGCAACGACGACCGAGCACCGCTCGAGCATGCGGCGTGCCGTCCATCGTTTGAACGCGGAGCGTCGGACCTTCGCGTCGAGCAGCAGGAAATCGGCGCCATGCGCGATCACGCCGAACGGCGGACCGCCACGAGCGTGCAGCCACGCAGCCGGGTAGCCGGCCGGCTTGACCTCGTCGCACCAGGCGAACCCCGGCTGCGTCCGGCGCACGAGCGACGTAGCGCGCCAGGTCCAGAGACACAGCCCGTTCACGGTGCGCAGCCGCTTCGCGCCGACGGCCACGCGGTCGATGGTCTGGGGGAACCGAGCGTCGCTCGCCTCGCAGCCCGGCCACGTCCCGGTGGAAATCGTGAGGCCCCGTGGCGGATAGCGAAGGGCGAGCTCGCCCATCATGCGGGCGATGCCGCCGCCGAACGGCGGGAAGTTGAGGGCCAGGAGGAGCGTGGTGCTCAACGCGCCGATGTGCGATCGCCGTCGAGCGATCGCCGTCGCTCGAGCGCTTCCCGGTACACCGCCTCGGTCCGCTCGGCGGTGCGCTCGAGCGTGAACTCCCGCCGGACGAGCTCGCGGCCCCGCCGCGCGATCCGCGCGGCGAACTCCCCATCGTCGAGTACGCGGGTCAGGGCTTGCGCCCATGCCGTCGGGTCGAGCGGCGGCACCAGGACTCCCGTGTCGCCGGACGTGATCAGGTCGGGATTGCCGCCGGCATCCGACGCGACGACCGGCAGTCCGAGCGCCATGGTCTCGAGGAGGGCGATGGAGAGCCCTTCGATGCGCGACGGCAGGGCCGACACCGCCGCGAGGCGACAAAATGCGAGCGGCCGGTCGGTGAACGGCACGTACACCACGCGGTGGCGCGTCGGGACGGTGCGCTCCGCAGCGCCGAGCTCCGCATCGCGCTCGATACCGATGCACGCGACGACGACTGGCCGCTCGAGCGCCGCGAGACTCCTCAACAGGACATGCTGATCCTTCCGGCGCGCGAGGATCAGTACCACCGGCCGTCCGGCCAGGTCGCCCAGCGCCGTGCGGGCGGCGGTGAGGTCCGCCTCGCTCGGGGCGGCGTCCACGCGCGCGAGGTCGATGCCGTTGGTCACGACACGGATCCGGCCGCCGGGATGGAGGCGGCGACGCAACGCGCGGGCGACCGCTTGGCTCACCGCGATCGTGCGGTCGGCGGAGAGCCCCACGGCCACCAGCTCCGCTGGAGACGTGAGCGGCATCGTGTGCCGGGTCACGACAAAGGGCCGGCTCAGGCGTCGCGTCCAGCGGAGCCAGGTCAGCGCGCGGCGGTCGCGTGTGGCGTTGCTGTTCACCACGTCCACGCCCTCGCGGTCCGTCACCCCCTCCAGTGCGCGCGCGAGCGGCGCCAACCGGCCGAAGTCGAGAGGCACGAGGCCCAACCCCGCGTCTCGCGCCAGGCCCGCGAGCTTCGTGTCGGGGCGGCACCCGACCAGGACACGGTGCCCGCGCCGCGCCAGCTGGCGGCTCAAATCCGCGATGATCGTCGTCGAGCCGGAGCCCCCGCCTTGATGTGTGAGTTGCAGGATGGTGAGTGGCCGGTCTGGCATGGCCCGAAGCTATCGCTTGCGGAGTCCGTTGGCTCCCCCCTTTATTGGCTCCGGTCGGTACGAGGGGAGACAGCTGAAGGCCAAGGAGTTCATCTACCTGCTCGGCCTCAAGCCGAAGCCGAAGAACTTCGGATTCGTGATCGAGGCACACGATCTCCCCCGCGAGGGGCGAATCGAGGTCGCGCGGTGGTTGCACCCCGGCGCCTACCGGGTCGCACCGTTGCAGCTACAGGCGGCGGTGGACCAGCTGCGTCGCTTCCTGCGCGCCGGCGACGTCGCGATCGACATCGGCGCCCACACCGGTGATACCACGCTCCCGATCGCGCTGGCGGTCGGCGCCACCGGGCTCGTCCTCGGGCTCGAGCCCAACCCCTATGTGTTTCCGGTACTGGAACGGAATGCGAGCCTCAACCCGGCGAAGACCACCATCCTGCCGCTGAACTTCGCCGCGATGCGCACGGACGGATTCTATGAGTTCCAGTACGGCGAGGAAGGCTATTGCAACGGCGGCTTTCACGAGGGAATGAGCAAGTGGCTGCACGGTAGTGCGTTCAAGGTCCGCGTGGAGGGACGGAACGTGCAGGAATTCCTCGTACGGCAACGCCCCGACCTCATCCCGCGGCTTCGCTTCATCAAGGTTGACGCCGAAGGATTCGACTGGCCCATCCTCGAGACGCTCGAGGACCTCGTCCGCAGCCAGCGACCCTTTCTCCAGGTCGAGATGTTCAATCTCCGGAAATCTCCGACCGCTTATCGGCTCGGGCTGTACGACTTCCTGGTTCGTCATGGCTACGAGGTGCATCGGGTGGAGGGCAACGCGAACTTGCTGGGCGACCGCATCACGCCGGAGAACCTGACGCAGTGGAATGTCTACGACGTGTTCTGCATCCCGTCGAGCTAGTTATCTTGTCCTGCGCATGCACGTCGTCGTGGCCTCCCATCAGCCGCTGCCGGCGAAGGGTTACGGCGGCCCGCAACGCGTCGTGGTGGCGCTGGTGCGGGGGCTCGCGGCGCTCGGCCACCGGATCACGCTGCTCGCGCCGCCTGGTACACGCGTCCCCGAGGCGACCGTGGTGGCGGTGCCGCCCCGCAAGCTCGCCGATCCCACGACGCTCGCCACGTACGTCCCCCGCGACGCCACGATCGTCCACGCGCACTTCCCGCTGCCCCGCGGACCCGGCGCGTTCCCGTTCGTCCAGACGATGCACCGCAACCTGAAGCCCGGCAGTCCGCCCTATCCCAACAGCATTTTCCTGTCCCGTGACCACGCGCGCCGTCACAAGAGCGACGTCTTCGTTCATAACGGACTCGATCCCGCGGACTACGTGTTTCGGCGGTTTCCGAGACGCGCGTCGCAGTACGACCTGTTTCTCGGGAAGCTGCACAGCGCCAAGGGTTATCACTGGGCGGTGGAAGCGGCGAAACGCACGGGCCACCGGCTCATCGTCGCGGGCGGCTGGCGGCCCAGCTTCACCGGATCGATCAAGTTCGTGGGTGAAGTGGACGGCGCGACCAAAGCGGCGCTGCTGGCGCGGGCCCGGTGCCTGTGGAACCCGGCCGCGTGGGACGAGCCGTTCGGCCTGGTGACGATCGAGGCGTTTCTGTCGGGCACCCCCGTGCTCGGGACCCACCGGGGCGCACTCCCGGAGCTGATCACGCCCGAGGTCGGCGCGCTTTGCGACACCGTGGACGAGATGATCGCCGCCGCCGAGCAGATCCACACCCGCGACCCCGCGGCATGCCGCGCGCACGGGGAGCGCAGCTTCACGCACCTCACGATGGCGGAGGGCTACGTGCGGATGTACGGCTGCCTGCTCGACACGGGGAAGCTGGGGCCGCAGCGGTCCGCATGACCACGCTCCGGCGCGTGGTCGAGGAGCGGCCGCTCCTGGCCGTGTTGATCCTCGCCGCCGTACTGCGCCTGGTCGCGGCCGTCTTCAGCCGTGGCTTCCTCACTGTGGACGACCATCTGGTCCTCGTCGACAGCGCCGACCGCCTGGCGAGCGGCATTCCCTTCCCCCCCGACTACAAGCGGTCAATTCTCTATCCCGGGAGCGTCGCGCTCCTGATGACCGGGATGCGAGCACTGGGAAACACCTCTCCCGACATCGAGATGCTGGGGCTCCGGTTGGCGCACGCCGCCGGCGCCGTGCTCGGCGTCTACTTCGCGTTCCGAATCGTCGAGCGGGTAGCGGGCAAAGACCGCGCGGTCCTGGCCGGCCTCCTGGTGGCGACATTCTTCCCGCTCCCCGTTACCTCGGTACACCAGTTCGAGGAGGCGGTGTGCCAGGTTCCTTTGCTCGCAGGTTGCTGGTGGCTGCTCAAGGCGGATGACGCGCAGCGTGGCGCCGGCGTGTGGTCGTTCCTTTCGGGAGCGGCGACCATGACCACCCTGGTGCTACGGTTCCCCGCCCTGCCCTTCGTGCTGTCGTTCGCCGCGCTGGCGCTGTGGCGGCCGGCACAGCGATTCCGCAAATCGTCCTTCGTGCTTGGCCTGCTCGCGGTGTTCGCGCTGCAGGCGGCGAGCAACGCGGTGCTCAGCGGCGACCCGTGGTACTTTTTCTTCGAGACCGCCGGACACCGTGCCGGGGTCGGGGTGGGGTACCCCGAGGGGCCGCCCTGGAAATACATCGGGACCCTCGTCTACATCTTCCTCCCTCCCCCAACAAGCAGGAGCGTTTCCTGTTGCCGGTGCTTCCCGCACTCCTGATGCTCGGCGCCATCGGGATGCCGGCCGTGCGGGACTGGTTCGAGCGACGCGGGTGGGTGACGGCGTACCGCTGGTCGTGGGCGTACTTCGTCGGCCTGAATACGCTGCTGCTCGGGGTCGGGCTCTTCTCGTATGGGAAGAAGGATCGTGTCGAGCCGCTGGTGCAGGTGCAGGGCCGGCACGATGCGACCGGCGTCGTCGAGGCGCAGTTCGCGTATACGTTCCCCGTCCCCGCCTACTACCTTGGCCGGCCACGGCCGCCGGTGTTCGTGCTCAAAGACCGAAACGCCGTCGGGCGCGACGCGGCAGCGGTGCGCGCCGCGCAGCGGTCGCCCAACTACCTGATCCTCTACAGCGATTCGGTGTCGGCCGACACCCGCCTTCTCGAGCGCGCCCTCGGCGCGCGACTCGCGCCGGTCGCCGCCGTCGAGCCGAGCGTGGGAGACGAGCTGGCGCACCTGATCAACCCTCGGCACAACCACGCCACCCAGGCAGTCGTGCTATCGGTCGTTCCGCTCACCGCAACGTCACGTTGAGCAACTCTTCCAGCCGGTGCCGCCACGTGTGCTCTCGCACCGCTCGCTCGCGGGCCCGAGCGGCAAGATCGCGCCGCAGCGCGTCGTCGGCGAGCAGCGAGCCGGCGCGCTCCTTGAGCTCGGCCACACTGCGGTACAGCACGATCTCCCGGTCCGGCGTCAAATGGCGCGGGATATCCCCCTTCGCGTCCGACAACTGCGGCGTGCCCACTGCGGCGAGCTCGAACACCCGCATATTCGCGCCGGTCCCGTAGCGCGTGGGGTCGCCGCGCTCCCCGAACTGCTGATGGACGTTCAAGCCGACCTTGGCAGCCGCCAGCGCCCTCACAAAGTCTGTGCCGTACAACGGCCCGCGCGGCCAGCCGGGTCCCCACGCGACGAGGCCGGCATCTGCGAGCGCGCACAAGACGGGCTCGCGCGCCGCGTCGCGAGACCCCACGAACACGAGCGGCGCCGTCCAGCGCGCGTCCTGCCGAAGGGTGGACGGCGGCCGCAAGTATTCGGGGTCGCAGCCGAACGCGAGATAATGGGCCCGGGCACCCGCCGCGCGGTGGCGTGCGAGGCTCGAGCTGTCGTGCGTGAAGAAGCAGT
>WNGO01001596.1_pt1 | contig 22019 bp, 14 predicted proteins | sample 5400511 | NCBI WGS metagenome assembly WNGO01 (sample SAMN13153380, study PRJNA577476) | soil metagenome | isolation source: 20 cm soil or saprolite under Garry oak tree replicate 2 | place: USA:California | collected 2016-06-15 | reverse complement strand
CGGAAAAATGGGCGCTTCAGCCGTTCGAGCGCAAGGGCTCCGACAATCCGTACGCGGTACAACATACGTTGCAGGACGTGATGCAGGAACTGGTAGGGATCGTGCGTCAGGAACAGGAGATGCTCCAGGCGCTGGAGCGCATTCGTGAGTTGAACGCTGCCAGCGACCGAGTCGGCGTGGATGGAAACCGTGAATACAATGCTGGCTGGCACACGGCGCTCGATCTGCAGAGCCTGCTAACCGTATCGGAAATTGTTACTCGTTCGGCGCTGCAACGGAAAGAGAGCCGCGGGGCGCATTTCCGCGATGATTTTCCCGCCAAGGACAAGCGTTACGACGGCTTCAACATCGTGGTGCGAAAAGGTGCCGGTGGAGAAATGCAACTCACCCGTGAGCCCATTCCCCCGATGCGAGAAGATCTGCAACAAATCATCCAGGAGATGAAGTAATGGCGACGGCCACGTTTCGCATCTGGCGCGGGGAAAAAGGCCAAGGGAAATTGCAGGACTTCCCCACGGAAGTCTCCGCCGGCATGGTGGTCCTCGACGCCGTACATCAAATACAAGCGGAACAAGCCGGCGATCTTGCGGTTCGCTGGAACTGCAAGGCGGGGAAATGCGGCTCGTGCTCCGCCGAAATCAATGGCATGCCGAAATTGATGTGCATGACGCGGCTGAATACGCTTCCTCTGGATAGGCCCGTGACCGTCGAACCCATGAAGGCATTTCCGCACTTGAAGGATCTGGTCACCGACGTATCGTGGAATTATGCGGTTAAGAAACGTATCCCAAAGTTTCAGCCGCGGCAGCCCGACGCGCCTGATGGCACCTGGCGCATTGCCCAGGAGGATGTAGAACGGGTGCAGGAGTTTCGCAAGTGCATCGAGTGCTATCTCTGTCAGGATGTCTGCCATGTCTTGCGCGACCATCACATGCACGAACAATTCATCGGCCCACGATTTCTGGTATATGCCGCCGCGCTAGAAATGCATCCGTTGGACGTAGGCGACCGCGTCGAAGCTCTGAGAAAGGAATTTGGCATAGGCCTCTGCAACATCACCAAGTGCTGTACCAAAGTTTGTCCTGAAAATATCACGATCACCGACAACGCGATCATCCCGCTCAAGGAGCGCGTCGTGGATCGTTTCTTCGATCCGCTGTCGAAACTGTTCCGGGTATTCAGCAATTCGAAACGATAGGAGACGTTATGCATTTCGAACTGAAATCCATTTCCGAGGAGAGTATTCCCGAAGCGCTGGCGAAGGTGGAGCGCTACAGACTATTGAATGAACCCGACCTGGCGGAGAGCATTTGCCTCGATATTCTGGCCATCGTGCCCGATCACCAGCAGGCGCTGATTTCCCTTCTGCTGGCGCGAACCGACCAATTCCAGTCGCATGTGGATACGAAACCCGCACAGAAGGTTCTTGCGCAAATTAAGGGCGACTACGAGCGGGCCTACTACGAGGGCATCATCTGGGAGCGTCTGGGGAATGCGCGCATTCGCCATGGCGGTGCTGGAGCCGGCGCATCCGCATATCACGCGCTGCGTGAAGCCATGGATGACTATGAGAGAGCCATGGGTTTTGCAACACCCGGAAACGACGATGCCATTCTGCGATGGAACACCTGTGCGCGCGTGATCATGCAGAATCCGGATATCCGACCCGCTCCCGAGAAGGAGCCTGCCCAGGAATGGGAGCTCGACGAAGCCGGCTCCAGAATCGCAGACGCTTAGCGTCAGATGCGATTCCATCGTCGTGATAGTCGAGTGTGGACCCGGCCCCAGGCGAGTGGTGGAATCGGATGACAGGAGATGGCGGAAGTTTCTCCGCCAGAAGCCGCCTTCGGCGTCGGGTCGTCCTTAGGTTGCGTGCGGGGCCAGCTCCACTCGCACATACCGGGCGCCTATGCTTCCACGCCACCCTTGCCACGAAACATCGTGAGCACCCGTATGAATGCGGGTATGGCGGCTGCAAGTCCGGTCGCGTACGTAACCCAAGTATTAAGAACCTCGCCTTGCGTGTAGATGAGAAAACCAGCGACGCCCGCTCCCACTACCAGCAAGGACGTTCGGATTGAATCTGATCGAGATCCGGCGACCTGTCCCTCCCAGTGCTTAATTCTGTCTGATGGCACAGCAGATTTGAGGAACTCCGTGAAATGAGAATCCTTTATGGCCAACAACCCCCAACTACACACCACGACCCCCTCTCTCATGAGGTCGCAGACCATGCCGCCGCTGTTCGGGCTGACCAATCTTTCCTGAGCCAAATGCACCAAAACTAACTTTTGGCTCCTCGGGCGTCGGGGAAAGAGCCAACGCTGATATGCCTCGGCCGAAAGCCTGCTGTCGAACTGCTTGACAGTTTCGTCCACCCGCTGAGCCAGAGTCGAATTCAATTCGATACGCACGAAGGATCGCAGCAGGGTTGTCCAGTGCTCGCTTTCCTCCGTGGGTGGCTGCAACGCAGGATCCACCGTCGTGGTAATGACCACTTTGCTGCCCAGGTTGGCGATCACTCTCTCCAATGCCACAAGACTTTCGTGATTTGTGCGAGGGGTGCGAAAAGTTGCTTCGCAGTTATAGAGAACCAATGGACGACCATCTCGGATAATCTCATCAACTTGATCGCCGGTGGAACTCGCAACAAAAAAGGTACCATCCGCAGTCTTGGCGCAATGCTGGGCGACATTCAGCACGTCTTGCATATCCCAAGCCTGTACTTCCCGGCGATTGATGAGACCGGCGATGGTGGAAGAAGATTCAGAACCGATGACGAGGAGGTTCATGGAAAGCGTGGCGATGAGGTCGCTCGGATCGCATATCGCGTGGAGATTCTCTGCCGAGACAGGCGCAGCAAGATCTAACAGGAAGACTCTTCGGAGGCTCCACCGCACCAATCCAAAAAGAGCCGCCATCAAGGCCATCGTCCCTAGCCACCAGCGCCAATCGGCCCAAGGAATGTGAAGTGGAACCCACAGAGAAGCAACTGTGCGAACCATATGGTCTGGTTCCAACGTGTTTAGTTCAAGCTTTTGTCGCCGCCCCAATGTAGTGGACGACCAAGTTCGAGTGGTGGATGACCCAGTTTCAGCAAGGTAGCGGTTGTCGGCAGAGACTTGGTCATACGTAGGACTAGACCCGCTCAGGAACAGCTCCACACATCGCTGCCTGCCCTCAGGGCTACCGACATGGCAGGTCGGCAACGCGAAGTCTTTCGCATTGTAATCCTGCGAATTGATCGAAATTCCTAGAATGTGATGATAAGAAAAAAATGGTGCTTCTTTTCGCTCGGGTTCAGACGCGAGTTCGGACTCAGAAGGGAGTTCCTCCCATTCGGCCGAGAGATTGCCCGGCGCAACCAGAAGCTTCTTTCCAACCTCTCCGAGTTCAATGTTTTGATAGGCACGGCGTACACGCTTTGCCCTCTCATCGATGTCAGAAGCGAGGCCAAGCTGGTTGCGGGCAATCATGAGCTTGTGTTCAAAATCGAATGCCACTTTGGCGAAACAGAGACATGGCAATACGGCCGCCACTGCCAACAGTGTCGTGCATGCTCCCACATAGTGAAGTTGCCATCGAGGTGACGTTGCGATGTGCCTGCCTGCTTCATCCTTGCGACTCGATGGATCGTTGTCGCGTCTAAGGAGCAGAAGATTGCAGCCTATCGTACCCATGGGTATGACAAAGCCACAGACTAAAAGGGCGAAAAACGCAGGCAACTGGAGGAGTAGTAGGAGCAGCAATGCGGCGATGCCGTTGCCGATTACCAACCAGCGATAGGTGCTGGTCTTTCGTGAATCGGGCCATAGCCAGGCACCGGCCATACGCCCTCTTAGCGCGTAGTGCGCCAGGACCAGCGCAAACGCGATCGCCGCAGCATAGAACAGAAACATGATCGAAGCCAGGCTAAGCATCTCGAGGTTCATGGTGTCTTCAACTTTCAAGTCGCGAAATACGACCACTGTCCACAACTGTTCCCCGCTGCTGTTCATCGGGCGTATGTATAGGCGATGAGGTCGGCCCATATAGTTGGCGACGAGTGGGCCAGAGGCCCTCATTAAGACACGTGACCGAACTTCCTGGTCTTGGTCCGTTTCGTCCAAAAAGTTTTCGCGAAGATTCTTGGTACGGTCGGAGTGGAAGAGTACAGTGCCATCGGACTTGATAACGGCAAACTGGAAGCCATCCGGCAAGACGGCATCGAATACCGATATGGGATGAGTAACGAGGGAGGCGCAGAACACATCCTTGGGATCCGCACCTGCCACCTTTTTGTCCTTTCTGTCCTGCAGGTTGAAGAGCTTCCAGAAGATGGTGATGTTGTCCCCGGTGTTGGCAGAATACTGGGTTCCCACTCCTTGGGTTGGGGCAGAGACAGGATAATGCTTGTCCTTAAAGGCGTTCCGAACGTCGGCGAGAGCCCTCTTAACATCCGAGTAGTAAGTTATCGACTCATTCCTTTCGAGATTGAGGAATGGAGTAACACTCTTCTTCGCAGTCCACTTTATCCGCTGGTTGCCGTCTGAGTCGCTCCAACTCGCGAATTGCAGATAGGGGTATTGCTCTACGTTTTGCTTCAGGAGGTCGACTCGACAGGCCCAGCTCCAGTCCGGCGCACACGTTCTGCCGTCCGGCGTGAGTCGTGGAAGCGTTGAACCGGGTGACGGCGTCCGGCCCAAGTCCTCGAGAAGATCGTCTTTCGCATCGAAGGCGTCCAATTGAGCAAAGGCCTTCGTTTTTTCACTGTCGAAATTGTTATCGATCGCTTCCGCAAGCCGCTCCATGTGCGCTCCGGCCGTTTGGTCGAAGTCGTACCGCCAGTAGTACACATCGATGAGGATGAACGTCAGCGCCACAGCGACGACGCATACGAAGATCGCAATCAGGACCACATCGCTACCACGCACTCGTTCTAGAGGACTGGACAGGTGCAGCTTCAGGAAGGGATACGCTGTCAGCGCCAGCAGTATGGCAACAGAAAGCCACAGCGTGTACGTATACGAGATTGACCGGCTCTCCGATCGGAATGCGTCGGTGCGGACCAGACCACAAAGAATCCATTTTTCGGCCGATGCCGGGGCGGCTTCCTTTTGGTCGCCCTTCTTCAACCCATCGATGGCCTTGAACGACAACTGTAACGGCTGAGAATAGAGGCGATACCGAGCACCCGCGAGCGTGACCTCCGAGTACCGGCTGGACTCGGACAGGCTTTCCTTTTCGACTCCGGACTTCACCGTTTCTTTCTCTTCACCTTTTTTTTCCTTTGTGGATGCAGGCTCATCCTCAAACAGATCGACTCGCGCCACTTCGATGCCTGGTAACGATTGTTGAAAGATGACTGTTCCATCTTCCCGTGCCACCAGCACTATATTGAACGGACTACGAGTTGGCGGCGGCAAGACGTTGTTGATCAGCTTGTCCAGATTGGTTCGGACCGCGTATTTGACTTGCTTGCGTTCTGCACCGCCATTCGTTGTCGGTACACTACGTTTAAATGCGATGTACAAGAAGTGCGTTCCCTCATCGGCTACGACTGCCACCCTCGGGGGGTCGCCATAGTCATCCTTGCCAATGATTGACTCCGTTTCTTCATCCTCGGGCTTTTCCAATTGTGGCGCCACATTAGTGAGGTATTCCTGCAACTTGTCCCTGCCGATGCCGCCGTCCGCCGCGTTGTCCATCATCTTGTCGAAATTGTTGATGCCGAGGCGGATCTGTTCGCTCAGAGTTTTCAGGACGCGAAAGTTTCGATCGTCCAGATATCTGTGTTTGGCAGGAAGCCAGAAAAGGTTGTACCAGCCAACGGCGACGATGAGGATCAAGCTAACAATGGCTGGAACGAAGAGGCCGCGAAGCCTAACTGACGTAGGCATGGTGAACCACTCCCTAGGAGTTGCGGATCAGGGGGATTCCGGTGGCTCGAAGACACGCAAGGAAAGACCAAAGAGACAATCTCCTGCGGTCATTTATTGTGTATTTCAATCGCTCCCGGAAAACCGACGGTCTACGGAAACTCATGATCTATAGTGAAACAATCAAGAATTCCGTTTCACACCATTCCCATAATCCCAGTGTGCGAGTTTGTGCCATTTGGGCGATCGTTAGGAATAATGGCAGTGTCCCGCAATGTTTCGACCGCACACTCGCCTTGGATAGTTGCATGGCAAGGCTTTGAACACTCGCCATGACAGTCATCGCGGAGTGTTTGTCCCGAAGTCAGCTTCGAAGAAATCGCCATGAATTCGTTGTCAGGACTGCGGGTGTTTCTCGCGAGCCGAGGGTGCAAGTTGGGGGCGAGAGCAGCAGGTCCTGTTTAGATTTTGACCGGCAGCGTTATACTCTGCCGACTCTCAAGCTTGGTCTGGAGGAGGCGGGTATGCGCAAGCGGCTGGCATTGATTCTTTTGAGTTGCGTTCAGTCCGTGGCGGCCACGGCGCAACAACCAACGCTCACTGTGGGAACCGCGACAGCAGTCACCGGGCAGACCGCTACCGGATTCATCGAAGTGTCAGCGGGGAGCGACGTCGGCACGAATATCCCGGTTGCGGTAATTCGCGGCCCGAAGCCCGGACCGACGCTCGCCCTTGTGGCCGGTGCACATGGCACCGAGTATGCGTCCATCGTTGCGCTCGAAAAGCTTATACAGGAACTTAATCCCGCGGACATTTCAGGGACGGTCATCATTGTCCCATTGGTGAACATCGCGTCGTTTGAGCGGAAGGTGCCGCACGTGAACCCGGTGGACGGCAAGAGCATGAACCGTTTCTATCCGGGCAATCCCAACGGTACGCAGACCGAGCGCGCGTCTTGGGCGATGACGAAGCAGGTCGTGGAAAAATCCGACTACCTGATTGACCTGCACGGCGGCGATCTCGATGAGAGCCTGCGGCCGTATTCCTACTGGGCGCCCACCGGTAACGCCCAGCAAGATGCAGTTTCGCGCGCCATGGTGCTGGCCTTCGGGCTCGACACGATCATCCTCTCAACCGATCGCCCCCGCGACCCGAACGCCGCTCGCTATCTGGAGACCAATGCCAGCCTGCGGGGGAAGCCATCCCTCACGGCCGAGGCTGGCCACGCTGGTACCGTAGAACCGGAAGACGTGACGGCGCTCATCAACGGTTGCCTGAATGTGATGCGCTACCTGAAGATGCTAGCGGGCAATGCGCCTCCGGTGCAGAACCCAGTGTGGATCGAGCGCATTGCCGGCGTCACCAGCGAAACGGATGGTGTTTTCTATCCGACGGTGAAGCGCGGCTGGTACGTGCAAGAAGGCATGAAAATCGGCTACGTCACCGATCTGTTTGGCAAGACCCTCTGGGAGGCGCGTGCGCCGTCGAGCGGCGTGGTCCTGTATGTTTGCGCCGTAGTGCAGTCATCAGAACTCGCCGTTACATCCTCCCGAATCGTGATGTTCGCGCTCGCAATCGTGTTCATCCAACGCATCAAATGGGCGCAGGAATGGCGCGGATTCGAATCGAAGGAATGAGGGTGGGGCGACGTTTAGTGGTCCGAGGGTCGCGGCTTCAGCGTTTAGGATGCCCGGATCCAGGTCAGGCCATCTTCCTTTGTCCAGCCGTTCAATCAGGTTCTGAAGCGGTAACCGTTTCTGCCGGAGTAAACGTGCAGTGTCCAGCACGATGAACAAAAGTCCGGCGCAACCATCTCTGGTTACCAGCCTCGTCGACGACATCTTTGTAGGCGCTTTCGTTCTGGTTCGATACCAAACCATCTCCCGTGGTGTGCAGGGTCAGCACTGGAAAGTTGATGCGGCCATTAAAGATGATGTTCTGCTCCAGATACTCGACCGCATCTGAATTGGCAGTGATTCTGGCAGCATCGTTCAATGCATCGAGGTCGGCTTCCAGGCTCATGCCTGCCTGCTTATACAGGGCACGCACTTCCTCACGGTCTACAGAACGGTTGAATTGCTTTTTGTAGTCGACCCCGGTGTTCCATGAGGGATTCCCGCCAGCGCGGAATTCGAGTTCGGCGCGAAGGGCGAAGACGAAGGGAAAATCCACGTTGGAGGCCCAAAGAAGCTGGTTAACCTCTCGAGTGGCGAAATCCTTCGCAGCCGGTTCGGGCGAGGCTGGATCGAACCATCCCGGAGTATCTCCCAGCGCCGCTGACAGTGCGAACCGCGCTTTGCCCTGGGGCGTGGCTTGGGCCGCAGCCAAAAGGCTCTCCGCTAAGGCGAGATTGGTGGTCGGGTCGGTGATGTTGACTAATTGCAACGAAGTGCCGGAAGCCAATAGCGTCTTGAACGCAAACTCGGAATCCAGCGCCTGGTTCCAGGTACCTACACCGCCCGAAAGCACTCCGCACATCGGCAGCGCAGCGTCAAAGCGGCAAGGGAATCGCTGGATGAGGCCGGCAGTAATGATTCCGCCCAGCGAGTGACCCCACGCAATCGTACGGCTCGGCGTACCAACCAGCGCAGCGAAGGTGTCCAGAACCGCAATTTGGTCCGGCAGTGCCTCTTCAATCGCCCATCCAGTGTGGGCATAGGAAGAACCAGCCAAGGCAAATCCGTTGCCAAGCAGGAATGCGCCTGTAGCCGGATCGCCCACGTCCTGTGCGGGATTCGCCGAACCTGGAACTACGTAGCCGTGACTGTATAACAGGAGGGTCCCATTCCACGGGGAAGGCACTTCGATCAGAAAAGTTGCTCCATCCAGAAGAGTCCCCGTGTAAGTGGTAACGGCCGCAACCGCGCTTGCGGGGAAGGAAAGCAGCAGAAGGATTACGGCATACGTGGAGAATGCATACTTTGCAAGGCGCGACATAAAAAGAGCCTCCATTGAAACTCACTCCCAAACATAGCGCTCGTTTGCGAGCAGGCGGCTCGCAATGTTCCGCCGCTTTGCGACCGCATCGATGGGATCGTGATTGGCAAGGCTACGCAAAACCGACATGTCCCTCCGCAAACCATCGCCGTCGAGGCAGGCACCGAAGACATTCCTGCAGGAGATCTCGACTCGATCCATCGCATCACGCAAGAAAACGGCGCACACATCAGCAGCATTCCCGCCCCTTCCAGAATTCCCGACTTTGCGACTCCGAAGCAGGCTCGATTCCATCGCCAGCACCTCCATGACAATGTCGGAAATGCTCATCAGGACCTCTTGCAGCTGGTGCAACTCCGTTCCGTATTTTTGATTTGCAATCCCGATGGCTAGGAGCGCAATCTGTTTCGCGTTGTGCACCAGCCGCATTTCTTCCGTCCAGTCCCCGGATTTGGGTGGGTTCGTGAATTTCCCATTCAGAACCGCCTGCACGGCGGGAAGCAGCCTCAGTTGACCCCTGGCGGCACGTTTCAGCAGCATCCCCGGTATGAGCAGACGGTTGATCTCGTTCGTACCCTCAAAGAGACGATTGACGCGCGAATCGCGATAGGCACGTTCGACCAGATAATCCTGATGGTAGCCATAGCCCCCGTGGATCTGCACTCCTTCATCCACTACATAATCCAGCATTTCAGAGGCATAGACTTTAATCATCGAGCACTCGGCGGCGTACTCCTCAACCGCTCTGAGCTCTGTTCGTGAGGCATCCGATTTGTCCTGGGGAGCTGCTCGTAGCTGACTCTCGATGAGTCCCACCACCCGCCATACCATCGATTCCACGACATAAATGCGAATGGCCATCTCCGCCAGCTTGTACCGGATGGCGCCAAACTCCGCAATTGCGGAACCGAATGCCTTGCGCTCTTTGGCATATTTCAAGCTGACTGCAAGCACATTCTTGGCAGCGCCGAGTGCGCCCGGGCCAAGCTTCAGCCGCCCAAGGTTCAGGATGTTGAAGGCGATGATGTGTCCCCGGCCAACCTCGCCCAGAACATTCTCGACCGGCACCCGAACGTTGTCGAAATACACGGCCGTGGTCGAACTCCCTTTCATCCCCATCTTGTGTTCTTCCGCGCCACTGCTTACACCGGGGAAACTACGCTCCACCAGGAATGCGGTGAAGAGCTCTCCTCCCACCTTTGCGAATACGGTAAAGAGATCAGCCGCACCTCCATTGGTAATCCACATCTTCTGTCCGTTCAGGACGTAGTACTTGCCGTCCGGAGTTAGATCGGCCCGGGTACGTGCGGCAAGCGCATCCGACCCTGCCAATGGCTCGGTCAAGGCATAGGCTGCCAGGATCTCGGCCTTCGCCAGCCGTGGCAGATATCTCTGTTTCTGTTCCTCGGTTCCAAAGAAGAGGATCGGTAGCGTGCCGATGCCGGTGTGCGCCGAGTGCCAGGACCCATAGGAACCATCTCGTCCCAGATGCTCGCCCACGATCATGACGGAAGCCAAATCCATTTCCATTCCGCCAAATCTTTCGGGGATCGCGACTGCGGTGAGGCCCAGGTCTGCCGACTTGCGTAAGACGCTAAGCGCGATGCCGGGCTGTTGCTGGCGGATGGCCCCGAGATGGGGCTCGACGTCGTTCGCCCAGAATTCGTCGACTGTCCGAGCGATGGCAAGGTGCTCTTGGCTCAGATCCTCCGCGGTGAAAACCTCTTCGGGCGAGAACTCTTCGATAAGAAATGCCCCACCGCTTATCTTGGAAGACGTTGCCGCCGCTCTTGTCATCGTTCCACCCCAGTTACGACTCGGTTGGATCCTCGTGAAGGCAGTTGCGGTATGACTTGCGGGCCCACATCGTGGAAGCGATGGGACCGCACATTCGCCGTCCTCGAAAAATGTGTTAGTCTATATCATCTGTTAGTAGATAACGTCAAGTAGAAAGCGTGGAGTGAAGCCCGCTTTAACTGGGCGTCATCAGTTCATGGAGCGGCTTGGTGTTCTGTCTGTAACGGATCGCCGGCGGAATGTTAGAGTAACGGATCACGCTGCGGCGCGCGACATCCTGCCCCCGAACGAGTTCAGGAGATAATTGAGACTATGACCCCTGCCACCGCTGCCAGATCACGCGTAAGGACGCAAAGTCGACCAAGCTTAACCAGACAGAAGAAGTCAGCGCCCGCGCACCCGCCACTGGGACTTCGCGAACGTAAGAAGGCACGACTACGCGAGCAGATCGTCGAGACCGCCCTTAGGCTCTTCCGCAAGCATGGGTACGAGTCCACCAGGATCGACGATATCGTTAACATTCTCGAGATCAGCCAGCCTACCTTTTTCCGGTATTTTCCCAGCAAAGATGCGGTTCTGCGTGACGTCGGCAAGCGCGGTTTCGCCTGTATCGTTGAACATCTCAAGTCGGAACTCTCCAGCGAAGCGGACACGGCAGCGCGTTTGCGCCACTTATATCGCGCCATGGCGCGCGAGGTGGAAGCCGATCGTCGACTCTGGGAGGCCGTCGTACTTTCGGGGGCGATGGACCCCGTACGCTCTCCGGAGATGCGCGGACCCGAGGGGGTTGCGGTCGGCTTGCTCCGTGAGATTCTCGCCCAAGGCCAGCGGCGCGGCGAAATCACGCGCGTCTTTCCGGTCCTTCATCTGGCCGAATTCATGGAGGGACTCTATCAGACCGTGGTTCGGCAATGGGCGGTGGATCTCACCGGTCCCCATAAACTTGGGGAACGCGTCGATAGTGCTGTGGAGTTCTTCTTGCGCGGCGTCCAGCCCTGACCATTTCGTATACCGTCCCCTCGGTCCTTCCCGGAAACGTGAGGCGAAATGCATGAAGGCTGCTCTTTTGCATGAATTCAAGAAGCCGCTCGTGATAGAAGAAGTCGGCCAACCGCGGCCCGGAACTAGCGAAGTCCTGATCCGTGTGGAAGCCTGCGGTGTTTGCCATTCTGATGTCCACGTCGCCGATGGAGACTGGGCGCAGTTCGCGAAAATTGTTAAAACACCATTGATTCCCGGCCACGAGATCGCCGGGGTCGTGGTCGAAAAGGGCTCGGCGGTAGAGGATCTTCAAATCGGCGAGCGGGTCGGAGTACCTTGGATTCACTGGACCTGCGGCGAATGCGAGTTCTGCCGCGAAGGAAATGAAAACCTCTGCCGGCGACAAAAGATCACTGGCGTCACCGTCGATGGTGGCTATGCCGAATTCGTGAAAGCACCGGCAAGCCACGTGCTGACAATACCAGACTGTCTTCCTTCACTCCAGGCTGCCCCCCTTTTCTGTGCAGGCGTTACCGTTTACCGTGCACTCAAACGGGCCAGCATGTTAGCCGGTCAGCGTCTCGCCGTCCTCGGTATTGGCGGCCTGGGACACCTAGCGGTACAGTTCGGGCAGGCGCTGGGCATGGAGATCGTCGCGATCGACATCTCTGAAGAAAAGCTGGCCTTGGCCAGATCGTTAGGTGCTTCCGCAACGATCAATGCTGCAGCTCACGATGCGATCAAGGAACTGCGGAATCGAGGCGGAGTTCACGTGGCGCTGGTAACGTCGGCAGCGCGAGCATCTTATGACACGGCGTTCTATTGCCTGCGGCCCACGGGTACCCTCATGGTGGTAGGTTTGCCGGCTGAGTCGATATGTTTTCCGCCTGTTCTGATGGCCGCCGGAGAAATCCGTATCCAGGCTTCCACCGTCGGAACCCGCCAGGACTTGCGGGAGGTTCTGGCAATGGCTGCAGCCGGCAAAGTGCGTTGCCAGGTAGCGTCCCGCCCTCTTGCCGATGCGAACGAGGCATTGAATCAACTTCGTCGCGGGCAAGTTTCCGGGCGCCTCGTTCTCGCTCTCACCTGAGCGCGCCGACTCGAGGCCCGATCCCGCATTGTCCAGTAATCCCCCCCCTGATTTTCCGTCTTGACGTTAGTAACTATTATGTGATACTCACTCTCACAATCTTGGGGCCTGTGGACTTCCTTGGCTTTTCCAACGCCTCCTTGCCGCAAGAGAGATAGTCATCTCGAGCATTCGGCGGCGATCCGAGGTCGTCAGGGCAGCAGGAGCGCCCGAGGAACTGACCGGCAGATGCGCTTACTCAGAACTACTTCGGCGATGTCCCATGTACCCAGAAGGAGAATCCTATGAAGTCACTGGTATGCGGTCTTGCGTGCTTCCTATTCGCAACGCTGATGTCTCATGGGCAGGGCGTCGGCACATCGGGAGAAATCACTGGAACCGTGACGGACGCTTCCGGGGCGGTCATGACGAATGTAACTATCAATGTGGTCGATACACAAACCGGCCTGAAGCGCACGGCAGTGACAAACGGCAAAGGTCAATTCCGGGCAACAGGGCTGCCGCCGGCCACTTACGACGTCAGTGCCGAGCTGCAGGGCTTTGCGACAGCGATTCGTAAAGGCGTCACTGTCGCGATCGGGCAGACAGTCATCTCTGATTTCAAGATGAAGCCGTCGCAGGTCGCGACGGTTGTTGAGGTAACGGACCAGCCGCCCGTGGTGGAAACTGAACGCGGTAGCCAAGCGGACAGAATCTCACAAGAGTACATCACGGATCTCCCTATTGACCGGCGAGATTACCTCACCTTCACGTTGCTCGCACCGGGCGTCTCGGATTCGACCAGGCTGGCCGGGGACCAGGATTTCAGAGTCAAGCAAACACCGCAAAGCGGGCTGTCGTTCTACGGCAGCAATGGCAGAGGAAACAGCATCACGGTGGATGGGGGAGAGACCTCCGGCGATAGCGGAGGCCAGCGCCTTACGTTAAGCCAGGACGCGGTGCAGGAGTTTCAGATCAATCGCAGCAACTACGCCGCCGACTTGGGATCAGCCACTGGTGCTTCCATCAATATTGTGACCAAGTCCGGCACCAATAATGTTCATGGCAATCTTTATGGTTTTTTCCGCAACGATGCCATGGATGCGCAAAACCCGTTTTCGTTCAGCCAGGCATTGCATGCCGGCCAGACCTTCGATCCGGCCAGTCCTGACTCTTTGGGTTCGCCGGTAAAGGATAGTTTGAGTCGTCAGCAATATGGTGGAACGCTAGGCTTCCCGCTTAGGAAAGATAAGACATTTCTGTTTGTGGCTTTCGAAGGCTTGCGGCAAAATGCGCAGAACGCCGTTCCTCTGCTGACGAATACGAATATTTTTCGTCCGACGGCCGACCAGGATGCCATTATTGCAGCGCTGGCGAGTTCATCGCAGCCGAGCGTGACCTGCTTCACGGGCGTAAATCTGCCGCCAGCTACTTGCGCTTTTGCTCTCCAGAGTATTCTGACCCTGAACCCAAATCCCGGTCCGAACCCGTTTGTGTCACCCACCCAGGCCGCTCTGAATGGTTTCCTGCTAAACCAGTTTGAAACGCAGGGTGGTCTGTTTCCTTTTAACAGCCGCCAATACCAGGCGTCGGGCCGATTGGATCATCACTTTAATGTCAACAACGAGCTTTCTGTGACCTACAGGTATGGGCACGATTTGGAAGAGTCGCCGGACGTAAATTCTCTAACCGCTTTTTCGGCGGGAAGTTCGATTCACACTTACGACAACAATTTGCAAGCCACCTGGTACCGCCAGATCACTCCGGGTATGCAGAATGAGGCCCGCGTACAGTGGGACTACTACCACTTCGACGTAATCCCCAACGTGCCGGCACAGGTGGGGCTGCAGATTCCCAGTTTTATTAACAATATTGGATCGAACATTTTCCTTCCCAGCCTTACCATCTTGCGGCGCTATGAGTTCGCTGACAATCTCACTACGATCCACGGCAATCACACTCTAAAGTTCGGCGTTTACGAGTTGCTCCGCGGCAATCACACGGAGTCGCACACCTTCTTCCCAGGTCGTTTTGTGTTCGGGTCGCTGCCCGGATTTCTGGTAAGTCCCCAGCTGGCAAGCACCACCATCAACCCGCTTCAATCGGCAACGTTGGGGCTGCCCCAGGTTTACCAGCAGGGTTTCGGAAACCCGACGTACCCGTACTACTCTCGACCGCTGACAGCGTTCTACGCGCAAGACTCCTGGAAGGTAACACCAAGCTTGACCCTGAACTACGGGCTGCGCTACGACCTGGACTCGCAATTCGCACCGCTGACAACTTATAAGAAGGACTTCGGTCCCAGGGTTTCGTTTGCGTGGGATCCGTTCAAGAACCACAAGACGGTAATTCGAGGTGGATATGGAATCTTTTTCGGACCGGTCGACGTCCAGATTCCCGACGTCGATTACAGTTTAGGGGTGCGGAATGCCAACAATTCTGCGGTCGGGAACAGTGTCGCAGGCAACCAGGCTGCAAACGTCACCGCGATCTGTGGAGTCTCACAGTTTGGCACAACGATAATCCCCGGTAGCGGAGGCAGCCCTTGCAATCGAGAGATTTCGATCTATGCCGATCCGATCGGTGGTGTTCCGCCGTTGGGTATAGCAGGGGCGGCAACCATTTTCCAGACACTGTTTGCCAATGGGGCGCCGGGCAATGCGATCGGCTGCACAACACCGGCCGCCGGCAACTCCGCCTGCATCACCCCGGCTGCGGTAGCTGGTCCGTTTCCGGGTACCCAACCAGTTGGCATCGACGTTACCAATAGCGGACCTCTTTCTCCGTTGCAGGTACTTTTCGTGAACCAGCCAGGTTATCGCCCCCCGATCGCCCAGCAGGCATCGTTCGCAATTGAGCGTGAACTCGTACCGGGGTTGTCGATCTCTCTTAGCGGCATCTATTCGCACACCCAGAGACTTCCTATTGCCATCGACACCAATCTGCTGCCGGCGCCGTTCACCACGGTAACTCTCGCCAATGGCCAGGAGGTTTCGTACCGCAACTGGAATACCACGGCTGCCGGAGCCGATCCGCTGGGTGGAGTTGAGGGTCTGCCCTGCGACAGCGTCCAGTGCTTCGTGAATCCGCTGATTGTGCAGAATAACCAATACAGCTCCCAGTCGTACGCTGTCTACGAAGCTGGCATCGTGCAGATCACGAAACGATTCAGCAATCACTTCTCGATCTTTGGGAACTACACGTTCAGTAAAGGATTCGACACATCCACGGATTACAACACGGACTACGGGCCACAGGATCCAACAAACATCAATCTAGATCGTAGTCTCTCCGAATTTGATGAGCGGCACAAAGTGGTGATCGCGGGAGTGTTGAACAGCCCCTGGAAACAGAGTGTCCTCTCTGGTTTCGAGCTGGCCCCAATTTTCTCGTACCACAGTGGACATCCGTTCAACCTGCTGGCAGGAGGGGAGGTGAACGGCAACAATCACACCACCAACGAACGTCCCATCGGAGCCCCGCGCGACACGGGTCTCGGCCCCAACTACGTCGACCTCGACATGCGTTTGAGTTGGCGGCATAAGCTAGGCGAGAAGGCGAGTCTGCAGCTTACCGCCGAAGGATTTAATCTCGCAAACCGGACAAATTTTGCCAGCGTCAACAATGAGGTTGGCCCTGTTTTCGGTTTTATTCCCGGTTTCACGACCTTCAACGTCAAGGGGATTCGACCGGGCGCTGCCCTGGCGGGCGGCGGGACGGCTACGCCCAGCACTCCCCTGGCTTTCACGTCGGCACTGCCCAAACGCCAAATCCAACTCGGCGTGCGCCTCTCGTTCTAAGTGGAAGGACTGAATGGCGTTCGTCGAGAATCAGGGAGCCAGGATCTATTGGGATGAACAAGGCCGGGGTGAGCCCGTTTTGCTCATCATGGGATTGGGGTATCCATCGGCAATGTGGTACCGCACGCGTCCCGCATTGGCAGCACGCTATCGGACGATTGCCCTCGATAACCGCGGCTCCGGGCTAAGTGATACGCCTCCGGGCCCGTATTCGATCCGGCTGATGGCATCGGATGCGGCGGTGGTGCTGGATGCCGCCGGCATTGAAGGCGCGCATGTGTTCGGAGTTTCGATGGGCGGAATGATCGCGCAAGAGTTTGCACTGCAATACCCGCAGCGAGTCTTGTCGCTGATTCTGGGCTGCACCGCTGCAGGCGGGCCCACCGCAGTGCGCGCCGAAGCGGAAGCTACCCGGATGCTGATGAACCGTGACAAGATGAGCCCCGAACAAGCTGCCGCAGCCGCTGTACCTTTTATCTACAATCAGACGACTCCGCGTGAATGGATTGAGGAGGACATCGCGATTCGCAGGCCGTGGTTTCAGAGCGCGGAAGGATACGCCGCGCAGTTGCAGGGAATTCTCGCATGGGAGTCATACAGCCGCCTCGGCCAGATCATCGCGCCGACGCTGGTGATCCATGGCGAATCTGACCGGCTGGTGCCGCCGGCAAATGCGAACTTGATTGCAGAGAGAATCCCCGGCGCGAAACTGGTCATGATTCCGCGAGCCAGTCATCTCTTCCTCACGGATCAGCCAGAAGGTGCCCATCGCGCAATTCTTGATTTTCTGGCGGCTCAGATCACAGCGATACCGGCCAGTAAGCATCGAGAGCACGGTGAGGGACAACCTCTCGGCGATTCTTTGTCTCAGAGCTTCAGTGAACAGGAGAAAGGTCCATGTTGAAGGAGGTCGCCGACAGGACGCAGAACGCGTCCAGGAATGTGAAGGATCTTTTCAATCTCACTGGCCGGGTCGCCATCGTCACCGGAGGCTCCATCGGGTTGGGACGTCAAATCGCTGAAGGGTTGGCGGAAATGGGTGCCAACCTGGTGCTCTGCGCTCGCAAGAAAGAGCGCTGCCAGCAAGCCGCGGAAGACTTGCAGCAACTGGGAGTTAAAACCCTCGCTTTAGGCTGTGACGTCAAGGACCCGGCGGACATTCAGCGGGTTGTGGATGCGGCTCTCTCACAATTCGGAAAGATCGACGTTCTGGTGAACAATGCGGGAATTTCCTGGGGCGCCCCTGTAGAAGAGATGCGCCTGGAAGATTGGAATAAAGTAATCGAGACGAACCTGACCGGGACCTTTCTATGCGCACAAGCCGTGGGCAAGGTCATGATCAAGCAAGGCCGCGGAAAGATCATCAATATTGCCTCGGTAGCTGGATTGGGTGGTGCTCCGCCCGCACTCCCAGCCATTGGATATCATGCCAGCAAGGGCGGGGTCATCAGCTTCACTAAAGACCTCGCCTGCAAATGGGCAATGCACAACATCCAGGTAAATGCAATTGCTCCCGGCTGGTTTCCTACACACATGTCGAACCGGGTGCTGGAGCGCGACCGTGAATTTTTTCTCTCCCAGATTCCGCTGCGCCGTTTTGGCAGTGAACATGACCTGAAAGGAGCTGCCGTCTTTCTCGCTTCTGACGCTTCTGATTACATCACTGGTCACGTTTTGGTCGTGGATGGAGGTCAGTCCGCCTGGTAGCGACGACATCATGAATATCCCTCTCACTCCTGTTCGTTTCCTGCGCTATGCCGAGCAGCAGTTCCCGGGTACGACGGCAATTGTCTGTCGAGAGCAGACTTTTACTTACGCGCAATTTGCAGAACGAGCGCGCTGCCTGGCTGGTGTTCTACGCGAAGCAGGAGTGCAACCCGGCGACCGCGTCGCGTTTCTCAGCCTCAACTGCCATCGACTCCTCGAGGCATATTACGGTGTCTTAGAGGCTGGTGCGGTACTGCTTCCACTGAATTTCCGGCTTGCTTCCCAGGAACTGGCCTACATTCTGAACGATTCCGAAGCAAAGGTACTTTTTCTGGAGAAAGAGTTCCTGGAGGTCGTGAATTCCTTTCGGGAAAGCGTCCCCAATATCCAGACATTCATCTTGCTCGATGCGCCGCCCCAGGCGCCCTGGCTTTCGCCGAAGAATTATGAAGATAGCTTGGCGGGCGCCAAACCACACGGCGCAGACATCATGGGAATCGACGAAGATTCCCTGGCCGAGCTCTTCTATACCAGCGGCACCAGCGCCAATCCCAAGGGAGTAATGCTGACCCACAGGAATATTTATCTCCATGCCCTGTCTGTGTCTCTCCGATTTAACACAAACACCGATAGCGTGGAGCTGCACACCATTCCGTTATTTCATGCCAATGGCTGGGGCGCGGCCCATTCCGTCACCTTTGCGGGCGGCCGTCATGTCATGATTTCGCGCTTCGTTCCCACTGAGGTCTTCCGTCTGATCGAGCAGGAGAGAGTGCACTCCCTGAGCCTTGTGCCCATCATGGCGCTTGCCTTGGTTAACTGTTCCGAGCGGCCAAAATACGACTTGAGCAGCCTGGAATGGATTTCGATTGGCGGAGCCGCATCGTCTCCAACCCTGGTGCGCGAGGTCGAGGAAAAATTAGGCTGCACCTGCTTCTCGGGTTATGGCCTGACCGAAACTGCTCCGGTGCTGTCCACTTCCCAGATTAAGCCAGGATTGCAACCGGACCAGGGCCAACGATTTGTGACACAGGCCATGACCGGATGCGCCATTCCCGGGGTTGAGCTTCGTGTCGTAGATTTCGATGACAAAGATGTGCCTCGCGATGGCAAGACCATGGGCGAAATCATCGCTCGCAGCGACGGCGTCATGGCGGGCTACTGGCGACAGCCCGAGGCCAGCGCCGAAGCCCTGCGCGGAGGATGGTTTCACACCGGAGACATGGCTACGATCAACGAGGACGGCTACATCCTTATTGTTGATCGGCGGAAAGACATCATCGTCAGTGGGGGAGAAAACATTTCCTCGCTCGAGGTGGAGAAAGCCCTTGCGGCACATCCCAACGTCTACGAGGCCGCAGTTATCCCCGTCCCGGACGAAAAGTGGGGTGAAGTCCCCAAAGGATTGGTAGTGGTGAAACCGGGATGCCAATTGAGTGAATCGGAGTTGATCGAGTTCTGCCGTTCGCGTCTCGCGCATTTCAAGTGCCCCCGTTCCGTCGAGTTCGTGGAGGCTCTGCCAAAGACTGCAACTGGAAAAATCCTCAAGAAAAATCTGCGTAAGAAGTACTGGACTGCACAAATAAATGTCTCGCCCCAGTTTGCACAGCGCAAGTGAACTATGAATGGAACGCCCGGTTCATCCGCGGTCAGTTTTAGAACTGCATCTTTCCGACCAGAGTGCAACTGCTATGAGCGATCTAGTTCAACTCACGAAAGATAAAGACGTCGCGATCATCTCCATCAACAATCCTCCGGTGAATGCCATCGGCCCTGCCGTATCCGAAGGTATTTCGCAAGCTATCAAGGAAATCACCCAAGACGAGAGTGTCAAAGCTGCGGTAATCATTGGAGCTGGTCGCACCTTCGTCGCGGGAGCGGATATCAGAGAGTTTGGCAGGATCACTTCGGGGAAGACGGCTCGCGGAGCTGGCTTCCTGCCTCTGCTACGACAGATCGAAGACTGTTCTAAGCCGGTGGTCATGGCCATTCACGGTACAGCCTTCGGTGGTGGCCTCGAGCTCGCAATGTCTGGCCACTATCGGGTGGGAGCCCCGGGTGCGCAGGTCGGCCAGCCCGAAGTGAAGCTTGGCATCATTCCGGGCGCGGCCGGGACGCAACGGTTGCCTCGGTTGGCGGGCGTCGCCAAGGCTGTCGAAATGTGCGCCCAGGGCAATCCAGTTTCCGCGCAGGAAGCATTGGACTCCGGAATCCTCGATCAGCTGATCGAAGGCGACTTGATGCTTGGCGCCGTCGCCTTCGCGCGCGCAGTTCTCGGAAAACCTGTACCTAAAACTCGTGAACGCAACCAGAGACTCGGTACGCTGGAGCAGAATGCGCCCATCTTTGCCGCTGCGCGTGAGGTTGCGCGTCAAAAGCAGCGTGGCATGATCGCCCCACTGGCGGCCATCGACGCAGTGGAAGCCGCCACCCGGCTGCCCTTTGATGAAGGTTGCGAAGTCGAGAAGAAACTGTTCAACGACTGCCTATTCTCGGAGCAGTCCAAGGCGCTCATTCACGTCTTTTTTGGTGAGCGCGAAGTGGCCAAAATCCCGGACATACCGAAGGAAACTCCGATTATCCCAGTGAACTCAGTAGCGGTTGTGGGCGCGGGAACGATGGGCGGCGGAATCGCCATGGTGTTCGCCAACGCTGGCATCCCCGTTTTGCTCAAGGACGCCGACCCGCCAGCGCTCGATCGTGGAATGGAAGTTATTCGAAAGAATTACTCGAGTTCGGTCAAGCGCGGCCGGTTCACACAGCAATTCGTGGATGAGCGCTTGCGACTGATCACGCCTGTACTTCGCTACGACGATTTTGACAGAGTGGACCTGGTGGTCGAGGCCGTGTTCGAGGGCATGCAACTTAAGAAAGAGATATTCGGCGAACTGGATCGCGTGTGTCGACCTGGCGCCATTCTCGCGAGTAATACATCAACCCTGAGCATCGACGAAATAGCCTCAGCTACAGCTCGGCCTGAAGCAGTAATTGGTACACATTTCTTCAGCCCCGCGAACGTGATGCGCCTGCTCGAAATTGTGCGCGGCAAGAACAGCAGCAAAGAAGTGATTGCAACCTGTATGCAACTTTCCAGGAAACTCGGCAAGGTCGGGGTTCTGGTGGGCAACTGCCGCGGTTTTGTGGGGAATCGCATGTTCGGTCCCTACCGCCGCGAGGCCCAGTTTCTGGTCGAGGAAGGAGCAAGCATTGAAGCGGTGGACCAGGCGCTCTATGACTTCGGTATGGCCATGGGGCCGCTGGCTACAGGTGATCTCGCCGGCTTGGATGTAGGGTGGCGGATCCGCAAAGAGTTTCGGCATCTGGAAAAGGCAGGAACCCGGCAGCCATTTGCTGAAGACCGCCTGTGCGAAATGGGACGCTATGGTCAGAAAACCGGTGCCGGTTGGTACAAGTACGACGAGAGCCGTCACGCGATCCCCGATCCCGAGCTCGCCGACTCGCTGCGCAAATGGTCTGCCGAAGCCGGCATCCCGCAGCGCAAGATCTCACCGGAAGAGATCGTCGATCGCTGCATCCTGGCCCTTGTGAATGAGGGTGCACGCATCCTCGAGGAGGGTATCGCAGTCCGCGCTGTCGACATCGACCTCATTTACCTGAATGGCTACGGATTTCCCGCGTATCGCGGAGGACCGATGTGGTACGCCGACACTGTGGGGCTGAATAAAGTCCGCGACCGCATTTCGGAATTCCACCGACAGCACGGCGAACTCTGGGAGCCAGCTCCTCTGCTCAAGCGACTAGCTCAAGAGGGCAAGACCTTCGCCGAATACCATCAGAGCCAGGACTTGACGGCCGCGTGAAAGTGAGTGCCATCTACACACATCGAGAAACCGTTGGGTGACGCATGGG
>WNGO01002068.1_pt1 | contig 22030 bp, 20 predicted proteins | sample 5400511 | NCBI WGS metagenome assembly WNGO01 (sample SAMN13153380, study PRJNA577476) | soil metagenome | isolation source: 20 cm soil or saprolite under Garry oak tree replicate 2 | place: USA:California | collected 2016-06-15 | reverse complement strand
TGAAGCCCCGAACCGTGCTATGAAGGACGACGAGGTCGGCGACACTCGCGGCGTTGCGGTCGCCGTCGCGATACACATGCGAGAATCCATTCTTCTCGAGTTGGCGAATCAGGTTTTCGTAAAGGGCAACCTGGAATTCGGCAGGCAGCTTGATTTCGTCAGATTCAATCATCTCAACCTGGAGCGCCGCCGCCTTGATCTTTGCGGGTTTGTTTTTCTGAGCGAGCAGTGGAGAGGCAGCGAAAACCACAGTGAGGAGGAACAGCCGGATCCCCGCGTTAAGGATGCGCTTCATCATTTTTGCTCCTTGTTGGGTGTGGAACTGGATACGGAGGAGGCTGCCCCCGGCTCTTTATCAGAAGTTGTGTGGGCGCCTTGGGCCAGAAGCTCTTTTTTAATCACTTCGGATGTTCCGACCGGCATCGTGAAGATGGCGCCGTGCAGACCCCCGTCTGCGTCGCGATACTGAACGGTGAGGGTATCGATTTTTGTTCGGAACAAACTTAGGACTCGACCGCCGCCGTAGGGCGCCGCCATGCTCATCAAGCCGATCGTTCCGCCAACGGCTCTTTGGGAGTCAGCGCCAGTGACAACGTCTTGAATGGAAGAAGCGCTTACGTCTGAGCTTGTTTTACCGTGGACAAAATGCAGCTGCCCGTTCTCAACACTGAGGGTTCCTTTTGCATTGTCTTTGACGCCTACGAGCCCTGTAAGCTGAACTACCTTAACGGGGCCAGAAACCTGTTGCGCGTTCCCAACAGGAATTACCAACCCGATAAGAAGCCAAGCAGCTGCAACTAGTACCGTGGTGCTTTTGGATGTCATGCATTTCTCCTTGATCATCAAATCCAATCCGTAATCAGCGAACGTGTACCAGCATGAGGGAAACATCATCGGTTGCCGGGCCTTCTCGCCACGCAGCCACACCATCGAGAATGTCCTGTTTCATTTCGTGAGGAGGCAGGGACGACGTTTGGCGAACGATTTCCTGGATGCCTTCGATGCCGAGCATTTCTCCCCTAGAATCAAAAACTTCCGTGATGCCGTCGGTGTACAGGACGATGCGGTCATCCGGTTCGAGCTGCAGTTCCAGGCTAGGCGTAGTATCGACGGCGTCAGGCAACGCGCCGAGGATTGCGCTCCGCGATTCAAGCAGCAAAGGGCTTTGCCCGCGGCGCACCAACATTGCCGGCGGATGCCCGGCACCGGCAAAGACCATTCTGCGTAGATGGGTGTCGATGCTCGCCGCTGCCACGGTGATGAACATTCCAGCACCGATGTCCTCGATGAGGAACCGATTCAGCTCCGCAAACATGTCGATAAAGGGCATCCCAGTGCGCAGGTGGCCCATCGTCTCGGAGAAGATTCGGTTCGCCACGAGGGCGGAACCAATTCCGTGGCCGGAAACGTCACAGACGAGCAAGCTAATGTGCCCGCCATCCTGCGAGTTCACCAGCGCGAAATCGCCTCCGACGGAATGCACAGCGTGGTAGAAAGAGTCGATGCTCAATCTGTCCCAGACCAATGACTTTGGGGCGAGGCTTCTCTGGACGCGCGCTGCGAGTCGAAGGTCTTCCTCGATTTCCATCTGACGTTTCCGAAGCCTCGTATTTGAGGAGCGGAGTTCCTCTGTGACCCGCATCTGCTCCGAAATATCCGTGAACGTCACGATTCCAAACTGCCTTCCGGAGTGTAGGAGTGTCCGTGAGCTGATGATGACGGGCAGACGGCCACCGTCCTTTCGAGGAAGAACAAAAGCATAGCGGTTGTGTCCGTGTTGAAACCCGGCATTAATCTGCCGTGCGACAAAATCCCACTCCTGCGGAGAATAGAATTGAGACGCGTAAGATCCGCTCAAGTCCTGCCTGGAAATGCCGGTCATTTCAATGAAACGGGAGTTCACATAGAGAATCTGTTGGTGCTCGTTGGTTATAACAACGCCCTCATTGAGCACTTCGAGGACGGCCTCCATGCCGGTGAGCCATTCGGGCTTGTCTATTGCCGGAGATAGCAGGGGCACGGTCATAAATACGAGGTTTCCAGGGACGATCTATCCGAGGGTCTTGCAACAAGGTGCTGAAGAGCACTTCTATCGGGAGAGAGTGAAGAAGGGGTCGCCCTACGAACGGGAGCCCCAAGAGCCCGTTCCGCTTGATTCAAGAGCTGTCGTTTTGCACGAAAGAGCCGCGCCTTGAATGTCCCAGCTGAAAGACCAAGTAGTGCGCAAGCCTCCGGGCCCGACAGTTCGTCGTAGTAAGTCATCGTAAGCGCCTGACGAAGCGCAGGTTTCATTTTCCCAAGCACCGCATTGATGAACTCAAAAGTCTCGCGCTCCGCGTAAACCATTTCCGGATCAGGTTGCGAGGCTGTGATCCTTTGTATCCATCTGCCGTCGTCCGAGGCGCCGGTCTCCGGTAGGGGGTTGATCCAGGGTGATTTCCGTTTCCGCCGGATCATCAAAGCAGCGTTCAACACGATGCGGGTGAACCAGGTCGTAAGGGCAGATCGGCCCTCAAAGCTGCACAGGTGGCGATACCCCGAAAGAAATGCATTTTGGACCGCGTCTTCTGCGTCTTCTCTATTTCGCAGGATGGCGTGGGCCATGGCTACGAATCTCGGGCGGCAAGCCACAAACATCTCCTGGAAGGCTTCCATCCTCATGACTTCCGGTCCGGCCTCGACAAGGTTGTGCGACTCGTGACTTGCTGGCTTGCAGGATGTCGACACCGGGTTCCTTTTTCGACCTCTGAAAACAGGCAAGGGCTTGCTGACCGATGCCGCGCGGGTGCGCCCACTGAAACTCCCGGATGCGGATGCGTAGGTCACTTGCGATCTCCGTTTCTCACATGCTCCATCATGCAAGTGTGTGTCCATGCCGGACTTCGCCAAGCAATCCAGCTAGACGTTTTGTTTTCAACGGAAAGGAGATATGCAGAGCGCAGCGCGAAGACGGGAGAATCCTAAACTGGTTATTTATGCCAGAGATTTGACGGTAACGTCGAGGGCCTGACCTGGCGGCAAGCGCCGTAAGCGCTGGCGCGTCTCCTTCTCTTTGGGACCTGGATGGCGCTAGACAAACAGATTGATGGATAGCCGATAATGGTCGCAAGCCGAAACCGAACGATGAACATGAGGTTGGCTGCTGCGAACACGACCACGCGAAAAATTCCAATCGATCGCCCGTCCGTGCTCCAGAAATGAGCCAGGTTTCGTTGGCTCGTGGTGGTTCGCGAATGCGTCCTGAAACTGAGCACCGGTGATTGCACCAGCTGCAGTCCCTGGGATACATCGGTATTGAAGTCGCCCGTAAGCTCATCCCCTCTACTCTCCAGATGAACGTTGTAGGTAACGATTGTTTTGCCTGCAATATTGGCGTCGCTGACCAGCGCTAGGCGCCCTCCAAGAACAGCCGTGTTCCAGGTGTATCGCTTACTATCCTGCAGTTCGCTCCGTGAGTGCTTTCCGTGAGTTCCGCTCGTTCGGCAGCACCGTGCCTTCAACAACTAAGAAACGGTTAATGGCAGGGCAAGTTGTCAACAACTCGCCGGAACCGTCGAAGCCTTGCCGTGGATCTTCCGAGCGTCCGTCGATCGGTCCACACCTGCCGGTGCGAATGCTTCTCAAACCGTTGATAAGAATCAACATCCGCAGCAGGCACTCGTGCACCGTCCATTGGAAGGACTCATGCATCGTTGAAGCGAATGCGGGAATGGATGCATTGGACAAAGCCGTTAAGGACGTTGCCGATGAGAAGGGTCTTCATCGCTTTCGTTGCGGCATGCAGCCTGACTTCGCCTGGAGTTTTTGGGCAGGCTCCTACGGCTACGGGCCGCATAGAAGGGGCTGTCTTTGTCGGAGTTTCTTCCGGGCACGCCTTTGCAGCGGACGCGACCGTCAGGCTATCCGGTCGTGTGGTTCTTGAAACCGAAACGGACGAGAACGGCAACTACACGTTCGCGGCAGTCCCTTCCGGAACCTATCGAATAGAGGCTTTTCTTTCGGGTCTCGAGGCCACACAGACGATAACCGTCGAGGCCGGCAAGATTGTTCGAGCAGAGTTGCATTTGAAGCCTGCCGAGGTGAAGAGCTCTGTTACGGTAACCGCAGGCGCGCCTGAGACAAAAGACCCCGCTCCCTCCGAAACAGTTTCCGAGAAGACGCTGCGGGAAGCTCCCAATGTGAACGAGCGCTTTGAAAGTTCACTCCCGCTCATTCCGGGAGTCGTTCGCGGCCCCGATGGGCACATCAACCTCAAGGGCACTCGCAACACCCAGAGCGGCGCTCTGGTGAACAGCGCGAACGTGACTGACCCAGTGACCGGCGGCCCGGCTATCAATCTTCCAATCGACGTCGTGTCGTCAGTTCAAGTGATTTCGAATCCCTATGATCCGCAGTATGGGAAGTTCACGGGAGCGGTTTCCACGGTTGCGACAAAGACGAGCGACTACGACAAATTTCACTTCTCGATCCAGAATGTCGTTCCCCGATTGCGCGATCGCGACGGCACCATCGCGGGCCTTGGCGCCGCCACGCCCCGGATGACTTTTACCGGTCCAATTGTCAAAGGGCGTGTCGCGGTTACGCAGTCCTTTGAGTACCGCTTTGTGCGCGCGCCGGTGAACAGCCTTCCGCCGCTGAGGCGTGACACAAAACTCGAGAGTTTCGATTCTTATACGCAATTCGACATGATCCTCACGCCGAAGCAGACAGCCACGGCGTCGTTTGCCGTGTACCCTCAGAAACTGGACTTCCTGGGCCTGAACACCTTCACGCCACAACCTTCGACGCCGGATTTTCATCAGCGCGGCTTTCAAGCTTACGTTCAGCACCGCTACATCATTGGCGCCAAGGGCCTACTGACGTCGCAGTTCAGCCACAAGCGTTTTGACGCCGACATCACCGCACAAAGCGACGATCCGTATCGCCTGTTTCTCGAAACCACGGAAGGAGGTTTCTTTAATCGGCAGGCGCGTCGAACCTCCCGTACCAGCTTGCAGGAAAACTATCAGTTTGCGCCTAGACAATTCGCCGGTTCGCACTCGTTTACTGTCGGACTGAGTTACGAGCACTCAACATATAGAGGGCGCCAGGCGTTTCTGCCCGTAGAAATCGATGGATTTTCCGATCGGCCAGTGGAACGGATCTCCTTTACGCCCCCCTCGTCGTTTCAGATCGATCAAAACGAAACAGCCTGGTTTGTTGGCGACCAGTTGGCCATCAACCCGCGTTTGACGCTGAACTTTGGGATGCGCTTCGACAATGACACGATCACAGGCTCCACTCATGCCGCTCCGCGGACCGGATTTTTCCTTGCGCTCACCAAAGACGGCAAGACGCTGCTTAAGGGCGGCGTAGGGCGGTTCTACGACCGCGTTCCCCTCATGGTCCCCGTTTTCCCTGAACTTCCAAATCGCACTGTTACCGTTTTCGGCCAGGACGGCGCTGCGGTGAGTTCCGTTTACTACCAGAATAGAATCAACGGTGAACTCCAGAACCCGCGAAGTACGTCGTGGAATCTGGAACTCGATCGCCAGATTCTCACACGCCTGTTGTTGCGCGTTGCCTATGAACGGCGCAACACGACAAGGGACTTCGTGGTGTCCCCGCAATCCTCGGGGACCTCCGGAACACTCGATCTTTCCAACCGCGGCAGTGATTCCTACCGCGAATTCCAAGTGGCGGCGCGCTACCAAGTAGCTCGCCATGTGCTGAACGCTTCGTACGTCCGGTCCCGGGCTTTTGGCGACCTCAACGATTTCAATCAGTTTTTTGGGAATCTCGCGCAGCCCGTGATCCAACCGGATGCGCGCGCGCGGCTGCCCTTTGATGCACCCAATCGTTTTCTATTTTGGGGCACGCTCGCAGCGCCATGGAAGCTGACTCTTGTCCCGGTTTACGACGTACATACCGGATTTCCCTACTCAGTGCAAAACGAGTTCCGTGAATATGTTGGACCACGGAACGTCGTTCGTTTCCCGCGCTTTTCTTCATTTGACCTCCAGGTGACGCGTCCGATTGCGTTGCCCTTTGGCGAAAATCGGCTGCACGCCCGAGTAGGCGTAGGGGTCTTCAATCTCTTCAATCACTTTGATCCGCGAGACGTACAGAACAACGTTGCGAGTGCCAGGTTCGCTGAGTTCTTCAACACGTCGTGGCGTGAATACCGCGGAAAATTTGTCTTGGAGTTTTAACAATGAGAAATCACTTATTCCTCTCGGCTCTGTTTCTGATTCCCGCATCTTCTGTGCTTGCGGCACAGAATTCCGGGACGCCTCCAACTGCTGAGGAGATCGTGACCCGGATGGCAGCTCATGACGTGGAACGACAGGCTTCCATTGAGGGATACGCAGGTATGCGGCGATACGTCCTCGAGAACCATCATTTCCACAAACGCGCCGAAATGCTCGTGCAGGTACAGGGCAGCCGCGACGGAACAAAGTATTTCGAGGTCGTGTCTGAAGACGGATGGAAAGCAGCGCACAAACACGTTTTGCACAAAATGCTGGAATCGGAATCGGAGACATCGCGCCCGGAGATGCGAGCCAAAGCGAGACTCCTCCCTGAGAATTATGAATTTAACGTCGTCGGAACGGAACTCGTTGCCGGCCGCACAGCCTACGTCCTGGAAGTTAATCCGAAACGGAACGAGAAGTACCTGTTCCAAGGCCGCATCTGGATAGATGCCGAGGACTACGCACTGGCGCGCGCCGAAGGCAAGCCCGCCAAGAAGCCCTCCTTTTGGACGAAAAGTATCCATTTCGTGCAGATTTATCAGAAGCGCGGTGCTGTCTGGTTTCCTCTTTCCACGGAAAGCGTCACCGAGGCCCACCTCTTTGGAACCACGGACGTGAGCATCGAGTATTTCGACTACGCGCCGAAAATGCAGCAGGCCCCTGACAACTCTGTCGTATCCGCGAAGGTGATGCCCTAGCCATGAAGCGAAGCGAAACCATACTGGCGGCAATTGGGCTCGGCTTGTTCGGGCTCGTCGCTTCGCGAATTGGCTGGGCGGCGCTTTTCCATCAGGTGAAGGCGGCTTGGCTCGCGATACCCGTTCTCGTGGGTTTCAGCTTGTTGCGGCTTCTGCTGCAAACGCTCTCCTGGCGGACAGCTCTGCAGGAGGAAGGCGTCAAGAGTACCTTCGGCGAGTTAATAGGAATTCGCCTGGCATCGCAGTCGATGGGTTATCTCTCTGTGCTTGGTCCTGCGCTGTCGGAACCAATGAAGATCAACCTGCTTCGGAACAATTGGAATGCCTGCGCTACAGCGACGTTAGTGGATACGGGCGTGTATTGGTTTACCGCCGCGTTCGTGGGGCTTGTAGGTTGTGTGGCCGCGGCGATTGTCCTCGGTGGCGCACAGAACGCATCAACTCTACTCGGCGTGGCAGTTCTGTTTGTTTTTTTGCTCGCCCTGCTGATTCGCCAGAAGTCTCTCCTGCTCCAGCTCGTTAGGGTTTTTGGTGATCGGGCTCCAGGCTGGCTCAAGAAAGGCGCGGAATTGGAGCGCGAAATCCGCTCCTTTCGCACGCGCCATCCGGCGCCGGTCCGAACGATGATGAATCTGGATTTGATTTGCCAAGCTCTCCTAGTTGGAGAAGCTGCCGTGGTTTTGTCGTACACGAAATTGCCAATCCACGTCGCCACGCTGCTCGGAATTGAGGCCGCTTCTCGCGTAACGAAAATCGTGGGTGGCTGGCTTCCAGCGCGAATTGGGGCGGATGAAGGCGGTGCGGCAGTGGCTTTTGCCGCGCTTGGACTCTCTCCCGCAGCCGGCGTAGTTCTGGCTCTCGCGCGGAGGTTTCGCGACTTGCTGTGGTGCCTCCTGGGCCTCAGTTGGATTGCCTGGCGGTCGCGCCGATCAACCGGACGACAGCAACCTCAGGGGGTGCTACTCGCATGCAAGCAGTCATAGCTCTGCCCGATCATCACGAATCGAAGGATGCAACCGACGAGCTATTGTTTCGCGAGATTTGCGGCATTCCTTTGCTGGTTCGGACTATCGCGACGGCAGCTCGAGCCGGCGCTCACCAGGTCCTGCTGATTTTCGCAGGACACTATCCTTCGCAAATTTCAAGGCAGCTTTGCGAAAGCAAATTGTTGTCCGTATCTCCGCGTCTGGAGTTTGTCCTTGTCCCAGGATTTGATCCCAGCTCGCCATCGCGATGGGAGGAAATCGCCGGGCGGCTGGAACACGAATTTCTTTGGCTTCCCTGGAACTGGGTCACTAACAAACATAGTCTCCACAAGTTGCCTGTCCTTGAGCACAATCCAGGAAAATGGAACGTCCCCGCCCGCTTGAGGCGCGATTCGGTTTTCCTTCCTGTCGAGAACTCCCCAGCAGCTGTTCAGAAGCCCGAAGGCATTGCCGCTGTGTCGGAGAGTTCCGTAAACGCTGCCGAGCGTTGGCTTGTGGCAAATTCCGGAAAACCTCTAGACGGCATCTATACGAGCTTCAACCGCCGCCTGTGCCGTCCGCTGGTGAGGACACTGACACACACGCGGGTCACACCTAATGCGGTAACCGTCGTTGGCCTGCTCGTGGGCATTGTTTCGGCCTATTGCTTCTCCAAAGGCTTTTACCTCACCTCAGTCCTCGGAGCGCTCTTGTTTTTCCTCTCCGGGCTTTGTGACGAAGTCGACGGCATGCTGGCGCGGCTCAAGTTTTCCGATTCGCCCTTCGGTACCTGGTTTGAAGGCTATGTCGACAATCTTAGCTATTTGCTTCTTTTCGGTGGAATTGCCATCGGGCTTTATCGCCGACGGGGGCCACAGGAGTTGTGGATCGGCGGGGCAATCCTAGTAGGTGCAATGTTTTCCGTCGCAGTCATTTCCTGGCTGCGTAAGCGGTCCACACATGCCGACCGGCCGAACGAGTACCTCGCCAAAATGTACGGGCTTCTCGACAAAGATCGCGCGAACTGGATATCGCGAGTGGCAAGGAACGTTGAGTTTCTTTTGAAGAAGGGCGTTTTCGTCCACTATGTCGTTCTCTTTTCCCTTCTTGGGTTGCTGCCGGTGATGATGCGGCTTGCCGCATTCGCCGCGAATCTGACATGGATTCTCGCCCTTTACTTTAGCCGAAGATTTTTCCGCAGCCCTCGGCCTATCGATGAGGCAGTGCAATTCCAACAAGCCGCAAAGGTGAACCTATGAAAGCCCTGATTCTAGCTGCTGGACGTGGCACGCGGATACGCTCGATTCACGGTGAGCATCCCAAATGCCTGATCTCCTTTGAGGGAGAAACCATTCTTGATCACCAGATCAACGGCTTGTTCGCGGCGGGCATCCGTGAGATCGGGATTGTCGTCGGATATGAGGGCAATCAAATTGTGAAGCACGTCCAGACGCGCTATCGTGAATACCTCCATCGGTTCCGCTTCCTTCTTAACCCGAGGTTCGAAACCACCAACAATATCTACTCCTTATGGATCGCGAGGAAATGGCTGCGCGGCGAAGCCTTCATGTGCCTCAACGCGGACGTCCTATGCGACCCGGATATCTTGATCCCAGCCGCCAAGACCACTACGCCTATCTCGATGGTCGTTGATCCTGAGTGGAGAGACGAAACGATGAAGGTGATCATTCGCAACGGCCACGTCGTAAGAATGAGCAAGAAGATCTCCCGCCTCGAATTCAGCGGCACCTACATGGGCGTCACTACGTTTTCTCTGGAAGCGCAGGATGAATTCTTCCATTCTCTGGACAGATTCGTCGCCGACAGCAGGGTCAATGAGTTTTTCAACGTGGCTGTGCAAGAGTTGGCCGACAATGGTATGAACGTAGGATTTACCAGCACTGCGGGCTTGTCCTGGGCCGAAATTGACGACCCAGGCGATCTGGCCTTTGCGCGCGAGCATGTTTTTCCAAAGCTCAACTATGCGACAGCCGCTTGATTCCCCGATGGATCAGATCATCTCGGGAAGATTTGCGCCGCTTCGTTTTCAGCTGTGGCCGCGTGACTCATTCCGTATCGTGAACTGGAATATCGAACGGGGATTGCGTTTCAACAGGGTTGTCGAGTTTCTGAAGGCCTGCAAGGCGGATCTCATCCTCCTCCAGGAAGTCGATTTGAATGCCCGCCGAACGCACCATCTTGACGTGGCTCGCGAAATAGCCCAATCGCTGCAGATGAATTACGTTTTCGCGCGCGAGTTCCAGGAGTTGACCCAGGGTTCTCGCACATCACCTGCTTACCATGGCCAGGCAACGCTCTCACCTTGGCCCTTGTCGAACCCCCGCATCCTGCGGTTTCAGAAGCAATCGAATTTCTGGCGGCCGCACTGGTTCCTTCCAGAAGTCAGCCCGTTTCAGGAAAGGACCGGAGGACGACTGGCCCTGGTCGTCGAAGTAAGTGTTGCAGGCAATGTGACCATCACCTATAACCTGCACCTCGAAAGCCGCGGCGAGGACGAGTTGCGCGGTTCTCAGCTGAACGAGACCTTCGAGGATGCCCGGCGCTATGACTCGGACATGCCCATTCTCCTTGCGGGCGATCTGAACATCGACATGTCCACGGGACCTGCGGCCACGGCGATCAGCGAGGCACGGTTTCAAGACGCATTTGCGAATCAACACGTGACAACAAGGCCTGCCCACTCCTTCCTTGGTCACGGACGAATTATCGATTGGATCTTCACTCGCGGGCCCATTCGCTCGAGTCAACCCCAAGTTCACCGCTCGGTCAACGCGTCCGACCATTTCCCCCTATCCATCAACTTGACTTTCGCTTAGCTCAAGGCTTCATTTCCAAGGCTACTGGACGGCTGTCAGTCTGCCCCTACTTCATCCACGTAAGAATTGGTCATTCGGAGACGACAAATCCTCGACGGTTTTGTCAATCAGGAGACGCGAGAGGGCTGCAACGATTTCTCACCCTTCGTTTCATTGTCCGTAAAACGTTCAATCCAGGCAGCTTGCACTTTCGCTTCTCGTGATTGGTTGGATACAGGGTTGCATGGTTCCGATGCGCAAGCAATTTTGGTCGTCAACTGCAACTGCTGTCACCAACCGCTGGGCAACTGAGGTTCTTGGGAGAGGATGCTTGATGAGGATGGGCGAAACGCATTGCCAAGCGGATTGGCGAGCCATAGTCAGCCGAGTTGCGGGGGTTCTCGTTTTACTAGCAGGAGTTCTTCTGGCTGCAGGGTTGTGCACGGCGTCTCCGCGTGACAACCCCGTTCCTAGCATCTTTGAACCGCATTCCACACCAGCGGAGTCGATCCGTCATCTGTCTTATTTCGTCCTCGCCGTCACGGGTGTGATTTTCCTGGTCGTCTTCAGTTTGTTGGGCTATGTCGTGGTGAAATTTCGTAGCCGAGTGGCGGATCGAGAGCGTGAGCCTGCGCAAGTGTATGGAAGCACTCAGATTGAGCTCGCATGGACCATCATTCCCATCCTGATCGTTGTTGTGCTTTTTCTCGCGACGGCAAGAGTCATTCACGCGATCCAGGACGCGCCCAAGCCTGCTGGGGCGGTGGAAATAACCGCAATCGGGCACCAGTTTTGGTGGGAATTTCGCTATCCCGCTCTCGGCGTTGTCACCGCGAACGAACTCCATGTTCCCGTGAGCGACTCATCTCATCCCACACCGACATTCTTGAAATTGCTTTCCGCCGACACCGATCACAGTTTCTGGATACCACAGCTTGCCGGAAAGACCGACTTGATTCCGAATCGCGTGAACGAAACGTGGCTCGATCCTCACGAGACCGGCTTGTTTCTTGGTCAATGCGCGCAGTACTGCGGTACGCAGCACGCGAAGATGCTATTGCGCGTGTACGTGGATAGCCCGGAGGACTTCAACGCTTGGGTTCGTGCACAACAACAACCGGCGAATGAGGATGCAAAAGAAGCCGTGGGAAGACGTGTCTTCGAGAGAACTGCGTGCCTGAATTGCCATGCAATCAACGGCACAAACGGCGCTGGCCGTTTTGGTCCGGACCTAACCCACTTGATGAGCCGCCGCACGATCGCGTCAGGCGCCGCGGAGAACAACTCGCAAAATCTTCGGCTGTGGATTCAAAACCCGGATTCGATCAAGCCCGGATCTCTCATGCCGGCAATGAAGTTGAGCGACGCAGAACTGGATGCGCTCATGCGATATCTCGAAACCCTGCAGTAGAGAAAGAGAGTGGAATCAGCAATGTCGTCGGATGCCATAGCCATTCAAACCGCAGAAGCCGCGGGTCGGCCGTGGGTTGAAACGTTGCATGAGTGGGTGACCACGGTCGATCACAAGCGCCTGGGCGTTCTGTACATCCTTTATGCCCTGTTCTTTCTCGTCATTGGCGGTATCGAAGCAACCATCATGCGTATCCAGCTGATGCACCCGCACAACGATTTTGTTTCCCCGCAGGTATTCAACCGCATGTTCACCATGCATGGCACGACCATGATTTTCTTCGTGGCCATGCCCATCATGTTCGGCTTTGCCAACTACCTCGTGCCATTGATGATCGGCGCGCGAGACATGGCGTTTCCGCGCCTAAATGCCTTCAGCTTTTGGCTGACAGCCTTTGGCGGATTGCTGCTTTACTTTAGCTTCCTGGGTGGGAGTGGATTGTACGGTGCTGGTAACGCACCGGATGTGGGCTGGTGGGCGTACGCCCCGTTGGCGTCTCGTGCGTTTTCGCCGGGTCACAGCTCGGACTACTGGACGATCGCTCTCTTGGCTTCGGGGTTTGCTGGCATGGCTGAACTTGGTGATGTCTGGAATGGTTTTGCTCGCAATTACACCTCTATCTGCGGCTCAGCTCATGTTGCTCGTGGACCGGTATCTCGGCGGTCATTTTTTCGACACGCAGGCCGGCGGTTCGGCCACCCTGTGGATGCACTTCTTTTGGATATTCGGACATCCCGAAGTGTATGTCCTAATTATTCCCTGCTTTGCCTTTGCTTCTGAAATTATTCCCGTATTTTCGCGCAAGCCGATTTTTGGGTACCCGGTCATGGTGGGCGCCACCGTTTGCATCGCTTTTGTGAGCATGAGTGTTTGGGCGCACCACATGTTCACAATCGGGATGAATTCCTACGCCAACAGCTTTTTCACGATAACGACGATGGCGGTGGGTGTGCCGACCGGAATCAAGATCTTCAACTGGCTGGGTACGATGTGGGGCGGCAAGATTCAGTTCAGAACGCCAATGCTGTTCTGCATCGGTTTTTTGTTCCAGTTTTTGATCGCCGGCCTTACCGGCATCATGCTGGCGTCGTCGCCCTTCGATTGGCAGCTCAGCGGTTCCTATTTTGTTGTGGCCCACTTTCACTATGTGATCGTAGGCGGAATTTTGTTTGCCCTCTTCGGCGCATTTTATTACTGGTATCCAAAAATCACCGGAAGAATGCTCAACGAAGGCCTGGGCAAGCTTCATTTCTGGATGTTCGTGATCGGCTTCCACCTCACCTTTGACCTGATGCACATTCCCGGCTTGCTCGGGATGCCGCGGCGCATTTACACCTACGAGCCTGGCCGCGGTTGGGAAACGCTGAACCTTTTCGTGACCATCGGCGCTTTCGTCCAGGGGATTGCCACGCTAGTGTTCGTCGCGAACCTGGTCATCTCTTACTTCAAAGGGACCAAAGCGGGGAACGATCCCTGGGATGCCTGGACTCTTGAATGGTCTACAAGTTCGCCGCCCCCTGCCTACAACTTTGCTTCGATCCCCACAGTCGCGAGCCGCAGACCATTGTGGGATTTGAAACACCCGGAGGATCCGGACAGCCGCTATGAGTAAAGGAATTAATCAATGAGCGCAATTACGACCTCGCTCGGGGGAACCCCTGTAGCTTGGAAGCTCGCGTACCGTGGAAGGGTCGGCATGGCGTGTCTCATCATCGCCGAGTCGGCCATCTTCACGATTTTCGTCGTGGCGTATCTCTTCTACGTAGGAAAGAGCCTCACCGGACCAACTCCGCGCGAAGTGCTGGAGACTCCCATCTTCTACACGATCTGTCTGCTGTCCAGCAGCCTCGCAATCCACTTCGCGGGAAAGTTCCTAGAACGCGGTAAGCGAGGCGCATTCCTGAGTTTGTGGTTGCTCACGATTGTTCTAGGCGGCCTTTTTATGTATGGCACTGGCCAGGAGTGGCACAGGCTGATCTACGAACATGGGCTGACAATTTCCACGAACCTCTTTGGAACGACATACTACTCGCTGGTCGGTCTACACGCCTTCCACGTCACCGTAGGCCTGGTCATGCTGTGCATCGTGCTGATCTTCGGTTTGGCCGGCCGTGTGGGTGTTGAGCAGTCCCACCGCATCGACGTGCTTTCTTTGTATTGGCATTTTGTGGATGCCATCTGGGTCGTCGTTTTCACCGTCGTTTACATCGTTGGGCGCTGAGGAGAAGAAATGGCAACGCTGCTATCCGCGGAACAATTGGAGCAAAGCTCTCGGGGGCCGAGCGAGATCGAAGTGCCCGCACCGACAGCGTGGCCTTTTGTCCTGGCGTTTGGATTGACGCTCGTGTTCGCAGGGCTCCTGACGAGCGTGTCGGTGAGCGTCCTTGGCGCCGTGCTTGCAGTTGTGGGTTGCGTCGGCTGGTTCCGGGAAGTCTTCCCTCACGAGCATGAAGTAATTGTGCCGCTCGTACCAGAGGAAATTCGCATAGCCACTGCGCGCAGCGTTGTCGAACGCCTTCCGGTCGCGGCAGATCAGTTGCGCGCCTGGCTTCCCGTCCACACTTACCCGATATCGGCGGGCGTGAAGGGCGGATTGGCCGGAAGCGTAGCAATGGCCGTGCTGGCGTGTGTCTACGGGCTGCTGAGGGCCGGAAGCATCTGGTATCCTATCAATCTTCTTGCCGCGGCGGTCTACGCGCAATCGCTTAAACTCGGACCCGCACAGTTGAGTTCGTTTCACGCAGACAGTTTCGCGATTGCTCTCATTCTGCACGCCCTTGTTTCCACGCTAGTAGGCCTGCTTTATGGCGCGATGCTCCCCATGTTCGCGCGGCGCCCGATCGTACTCGGAGGATTGATCGCCCCGGCGCTGTGGTCGGGACTGCTATACACGATGCTGGGCTTGCTAAATCCTATGCTGGCGAGCCGCATTGACTGGATCTGGTTCATGGCGTCGCAGATCGCATTCGGAATAGTGGCCGGCCTCGTCGTCATACGCCACTCGCGTATGCCGACCCGCGAGAACCTTTCCTTTGCCCTTCGCGCGGGAATTGAAGCTCCGGGAATAATTCCACCACAAGAAAGCGGAGAGAAACGCCCGTGAACCCCGTTCGATATTTATGCGCATCCGCGGTGATGAGCCTGATGTTGTTCTCGGGCTGCAGCTCACCCCACGGCCAGCCGCGGCAAGGTTCCGAATCTTTGTCGCCGAATGAAGTTCTGGAATTCCGGACTCTGTACTCGGAAAACTGCGCAGGCTGTCACGGTGCGGAAGGGCGGGGAGGAGCCGCCATCGCGCTTGCCGATCCAGTTTATCTGGCCATCGCGGATGACGCAGTGATTCGTAAAGTCATTGCGAACGGCGTGCGCAGAACGGCAATGCCAGCGTTCGCCGAAAGCGCCGGCGGAATGCTGACCGACAAACAGATTGACGTCATTACCAGCGAAATGCGGTCGCACTGGAGCCGTCAGGGAATTCTTAACGGAGTCAATCCGCCTTCCTATGCGCCGAAATCGGCGGGCGATGCCCAGCGAGGTGAGGTAGCGTACAAAACCTACTGCGAATCCTGCCATGGGCCCGGCGGCCACGGAGGACAAAAGGGTAGCTCCATCGCCGACGATTCCTATCTCGCGCTGGTAAGCGATCAGGGCCTGCGCACGATTGTGATTGCCGGGCGCCCCGAATTGGGGGCCCCCGACTGGCGCGGTAATGTATCTGGCAAGCCTATGTCGGACCAGGAAGTGACCGACGTGGTTGCGTGGCTCGGCTCGCGGCGATCTCAGAATCCTGGGCAACCCTATTCCGCTTCGAAATACCCACAGCATTAGGAGCTTGACGATGTCGAATGAAAATTTGGTGTCCCGTCGAGGGTTTTTCATGAAGATGGGAATTGTCTTCAACGGCTTGGTGGCGGCTGCGCTGACTGTGCCGATTGTCGGATATCTTCTGTCTTGTATCACGCGAGGGCGCGCGAACGCCTACCTGTCCTGGGTGCCACTCGGGCCGCTAAGCGAATTCCCAGAAGGCGAGACGCGTCTGGCTACCTTCCGAAATCCCTACGTTACGCCCACCGACGGCAAGACGGCGGACACGGCATGCTGGGTGCGGCGCATCGAAGGCGAGCAGTTCCAGGTTTTTGCGGTTAACTGCGCGCACCTCGGTTGTCCCGTTCGATGGTTTCAGCAATCCAACCTGTTTATGTGCCCTTGTCATGGTGGGGCTTATTATCAGGATGGATCGCGTGCTTCGGGGCCACCAGAGCGCGGTCTGTTCCAGTATCCGTACAAGGTGCAGGACGGTCTCGTCACCATTCAGGCGGGTGAACTGCCCACACCGGGAGCGAGCGCCGCTCTCGCTGGAAAGAAACCGTCATGCGCCTGATGGCCCAGATCGGGGACTGGTTCGATCGGCGCTTGCAGCTTGCGGCTCCTATCCGCGAGGTTTCCGAGCATCCCGTTCCGCGCAACACGGCAAGTTGGTGGTACGTATTCGGCAGCGCCGCGCTCGTCGTGTTCGTTCTCCAACTCGTCACAGGGATTCTGCTTGCCCTGATTTACGTTCCATCGGGAGGCGAGGCGTGGAGCAGCCTTCAGGCTCTCAACCACGACGTGACTCTTGGCTGGTTCATCCGCGCGTTGCACGGGTGGGGCTCGAACTTCATGGTGGCGATTGTTCTCATTCATATGGTGCAGGTCTTCCTTTTTGGGGCCTACAAGTTTCCCCGAGAGCTCACCTGGATCGTCGGCGTTTTTCTTTTGCTCATGACTCTTGGCATGGCGTTCAGCGGACAAGTTCTGCGCTTTGATCAAGACGCCTATTGGGGGCTTGGGATCGGAGCCTCGATCGCCAGCCGCGTCCCGATTGCAGGTCCGGCGATTGTCAAATTGATGCTGGGTGGGCCGATCATCGCCGGCGCGACGCTGTCTCGATTTTTTGCGCTGCACGTCTTCGTGATTCCCGGGATGCTCATCGGGTTCGTGTGCATTCATCTCCTGATGGTGCTGAAGCTCGGAATCAACGAATGGCCGATGCCCGGCCGCCTCGTGAAAAAAGCCACCTACACCGCTGAGTATCACGAATTGACGAAGAAAGATGGGGCGCCGTTTGTTCCCTATGCGGTCTGGAAAGATCTGTTCTTTGCCGCGTTCATCCTCTTGGCGGTGGCTGCATGTGCTTTGTACTTCGGCCCATTCGGCCCAACAGGCCGCCCGGACCCGACAATCATCCAGACGGTGCCGAAACCTGATTACTTCTTTCTATGGCTCTACGCATTGCTCTCGCTCTTGCCACCTTCGCTGGAGACGCCCGCGCTTCTCATCGGCCCGGTAATCGTGATCACTGCTCTACTTCTTCTTCCATTTCTGTCAGGTGAAGGCGAAAAAAGTTGGCGACGGCGGCCAATCGCAGTCCTCACGATCCTGTTGATCGCGATATCGCTGGGGACACTGACGCACCTATCCGGATTCACACCTTGGAGTCCGCACATGAACGCTTGGAGCGGTGATCCGGTGCCGGAGCGATTTCTTCATGGCACCACGGCCCTGGAGCGGCAAGGCGCGCTTGTTTTTCAGGTCAAGCAGTGCCGCAACTGCCATTCCCTCGGGGAGTTGGGCGGGCAAAGGGGCCCGTCTCTGGATAGCGTCGCCGTGCGGCTCACGCAGGACCAGCTCATCCGCCAGGTGATCCAAGGAGGCGGCAACATGCCGGCGTACGGGAAGAACTTGAGTCCGGCAGAGACCACGGCGCTCGTCGCATTTCTCGAGACCTTGCATCCGGCTGGGCAAGCTCCCGCGCGCGATGCATCGCGCGATGTGGTGCTCAGTGACGCCCAGGAAAAACGCCCTGGCGCACAACCATAAAAACCAATCCATGTCACCGCACGTTCATGTCGCATCGGGATCCGGGTGGTTTCCGATTTCGCTACTCTTAGCCCTGCTCCTCACGGAATTTTTGTACTTGCGTGGATGGCTTCGTCTTCGTTCAGCCTCCGTGAAGCTCATTCCAGACTGGCGCGTCATTAGTTTCTCCCTCGGCCTATTCTTAATCTGGATGGCTGAGGGCTCACCCCTGGCCGCGCTCGACGAGCAGATGCTGACGGTCCACATGATTCAGCATCTGTTGCTCATGACCTTTGCTGCTCCATTGATGCTGCTTGGTTTGCCCGTGACGCCTTTCTTGCAGGGTCTCCCCGATCAATTTGCGCAGGCAGTTGTTGGTCCACTGTTCCGCTGGCCGCCGGTGCAAAGGTTAGGGCGGATGCTCGTGCGACCTGCATTTTCCTGGCTAGCGGCAACTGCGACCTTGGTGGGATGGCATGTTCCGGCGATCTTTGCGCTCGCGTTGCGATCGGGCGTGTGGCATTTGTTCGAGCAGGCAACCTTCCTTGCGGCAGGCCTTCTTTTCTGGTGGCCGGTCGTTCAGCCCTGGCCAAACGTTCCAACGGAGCCGCGATGGTCGATTCTCTTATATCTCTTTCTGGCCACGTTGCCCTGCGACATTCTTTCGGCATTTCTTGTTTTCTCCGAGCGTGTGGCCTATCCGGTGTACCTCTCGGCCTCGCGGCAGTCTGGCCTTTCTGTTCTCGCGGATCAGCAGTGTGCCGGTGCATTGATGTGGACCTGCATCACCATCGTATATCTCGTTCCGGCGGCTATTCTCTCTACGCGTCTGCTCGCGCCGCGGAACCCCCGAGCCGACTTAGCGCAATCGGAATTTCTCGGCATCGTGACTCCGCAAAGTAATCCGAAAAGGGTGGAGGTTCTCTGAGGATGGCAACTGAGCCTGTTCTCGCTGCTTTCCAACTGACTGCCCTGCAGCGCCGTCATTCGGTGCGTTCGCGCGCTCTGTCCGACTACTGGGAGCTAACGAAGCCCGAAGTGAACTTTTTAATTGCCATGACCACCGTGGCCGCTTTTTGCCTGGGTTCTCCTAAGCCTTTCGTGCATTTCCCATGGTTCCTTCTTCTAAACACGCTGCTCGGCACAGTCCTGGTTGCCAGCGGCGCCGGTGCTCTGAATCAGTTGATCGAGCGGAAATTCGATGCGCAAATGCGGCGCACATCTCGCCGTCCGATCGCGGCCGGCCGAGTCGAACCAGTCCACGCCCTGGTTTTCGGAACCCTATTGTCGCTTACGGGTGTCCTCTACCTGGCCTTGGCCGTGCGTCCCGCTGCGAGCCTGCTTGCCCTGCTTACGCTCTGTGCCTATCTGTTTTTCTATACTCCTATCAAACGTCGAACACCCTGGTGCACGCTGGTCGGCGCATTTCCGGGCGCCATGCCTGTATTGATTGGGTATGTCGGAGCGACCGGGAAGCTCGACTCTGAAGCATGGCAGCTTTACGCGATTCTCTTTCTCTGGCAATTCCCACACTTCATGGCGATTGCATGGATGTATCGCGAGGACTACGCGCGAGCGGGATACCGGGTTCTTCCAATCGGAACAAAGAAAACACGATTCATGGCATGGCAGAGTGTGCTCCCTGCGCTCGCCTTAGTGTCGGTCGCATTTGCGCCGATGGTTTTTCGGCACGCCAATCCGGTGTTCGTGACGGGAACACTGCTGCTCAGTTTAGGCTTCCTTTATTTTGCCGTGCGACTCGCCTTACTTCGCTCAAACCAGTCTGCGCGCCGTCTGCTTCTGGTCTCGATCCTCTATCTCCCATTGGTGTTCTTGCTTGTAGTGCTGGCAAGAGTTTGAGGAAATGAACGCTTCGATTCCGCCGAGAATCGTTGGCCCTGAAAGTCGCGCAACCGTTTATTAATAAGGCAACGGTTTCGAACACCGTTGCACGCCGGAGCGCAGCGGTTGTTTGAACCGTTGTTGCGCGCTGTAAAGTCAGGTAGAGCTCCCCAGTTGAAAGGCGAGTTTCGCCCTCACAGCTGACCAGACGTGCGCAATGAGCGAAACAACGCCGCACTGCACAAGGCGGAGATCGCTGTCCCAAGCCACAAAGCCGCTGAGATCGAGTAATGTATGATGACCGCACCCAACGCCGCGCCCAAGAACATTGCGACGACCGCCTCAACCCTTCTTGCCAATCTCGGGTTGTTACCGTTCGCGATCGAAGAGTCCGCGCCGATGCCCGTGATCGTTAGTGTCAGGACCGTTGTCGTCAGATCGGGTATTGCGAGCTTGCGGACAGCGGCATTCCGTGTGCCCATCGCGAGCGCCGTCAGGGCGATCAGAGCAAAGGGTTGAAAAGAATGTTCCAGCAGCAAGTCGCGTCTGTATCCGATGGCGCACAACGACGCAGCAAAGAGAAAGACGTCTTCCAGCAGGAACGCCTGTGCCGCGAATCGAATCTGTGAGTCGGCGCCGGTTCGGGCCGTGATTCGTCCGCCGAATATCGCCCCGACTAGAAACGACAAGAGCGCCGTTAAGGAGTACGCGATGGACAGTCCGGGTACGTGCGCCGTTGCGAACGCGAGAAGCACGACATTCCCCGTCATGTTGGCCGTGAAAACGCGCCCGAGCGATAGGAAACTGACAGCGTCAACGAGGCCAGTGACCGCCGTCATTCCCAGCAGGGCGTAAGGTATAACCTTTTCAGTGATTAGACTGCTCGTCATAAAGAACTAGCCGACCGAGTACATCGGTTATTGCTCATTGTCGGCACTCCTTTCAAAACATGCCACTTGCGTGGGCGGATCTTCTTCGGATGGCCGATTTCCTGCAACACTTGGGCTGCTGGCGCGCGAGTCCTGCAGGCAGCGCGCGGGATGGAGTAGGGCTCATGCTCACTAGCCAGTCACGATTCGGGTAGGCGTCGAGTCGCCACCGAAGCGGTCAATGATCATCTTCGGTGCAACGACGCCGAAGCTCATGGCGAGAATAATTGCAATCGCCGTCATGGCGTCGGCGATGGTTGCACGCAGGAGGTCGAAGGTTGCATTCGAGTAGTCAGCGAGTTGCATAAGTCCGCTTGCCATTCTGAACAAGAAGATACCGGGCATCATCGATACTACCGAGGCAAAGCCAATGGCGGCGAATGGCATCCGCCAGCGACGCGCGACTGGAGCAAGGATTCCGCCGACCAACAGACAGGCGACCAAGGCGCCAGTCGCTACTCCGGCACCTGCCTTCAGAGCGCCCCATCTCACGGCATGAGCCAGCATGCCCATCGCGACTGGCCACCCCAACATACGCAATGGTGTCGAGAAGAAAACACTGAATGCGGCGACCGCCACGCCTGCAGCGATCACGTCCAGCCATAAAGGCACTGCTCTGCCAGGTTCTCCGACTGGCAAGGAGACGGAGAGAAAGCCCATTCCTAGGAGCAATCCTACGGAGATTGCCAGGATTATGAGACCAGCGTGGACTAGTCGGGAGGCGCCCAGATTGATCCGTGCAGCGATAAGATCCATTGCTCCGTTGAGCACGTATGGACCCGGAACCAGAATCATGCAGGGGCAAACCGCTATGAGCCGCAGTGACGAACTTAGGTTGTAGCGCACCGCAAGCGCACCAATCATGCCGGCGAGCAAAGCTGCACAAAGCGGCTGCAGAAGAGTGTTCGAGCTGTACCGCGCCAGTGTGCGACGCAGAACCGCTCCGGCTGCTGCGCTGACCATGATGAGCACCACTGCTTTCAGATGGTGCACTCCGAAGATCGCCGCCATCGCAGCAGCACCCGCGGCTGCAGCAAGCGTAAACAACCAGGTTGGAGCCGGTGGTGCGTGCGCAATCGCCTTGATGTTTTCAAGTGCGGCGCCGATCGGCGGCCGGCCGGCAGCACAATTCTCGATCGCAGACATTGCCGAGGCAACCCGGTCCATGTTCATACCAGTAGGACTGCCGCGCTCGAAAGAAACTTGACTGCCAGTGCCATCTGCGGCCCGCAGCTCCAGCTCTTCCCAGTGCGCAATCATCGTGGCTCGTAGACCAAGCTGAGTGCCAAGCCGCTCGG
>WNGO01001598.1_pt1 | contig 22044 bp, 19 predicted proteins | sample 5400511 | NCBI WGS metagenome assembly WNGO01 (sample SAMN13153380, study PRJNA577476) | soil metagenome | isolation source: 20 cm soil or saprolite under Garry oak tree replicate 2 | place: USA:California | collected 2016-06-15 | reverse complement strand
AATGTACACGAGCCTCGAAACCGGCTCCGACGTGAGCCGCAGCGACACGTCCCAATGCAGGCCGGCGCGCGGCGGGTTGACGACGACGGCGTGCGGCGCCGGCAGACTCGGCAGGACGTCCTCGGCACGAGCCGCGATGAACCGGGCCGCCGGCAGCCTGGTGCGCCCCCACGTCACCGCCTGCTCATCCGCGTCCACGCTCACCACGCTCGCGCCACGCTCCACGAGCAGCGCCGCGGTGTCACCGATGCCGCCGTAGAGATCCCAGACCGTCTGGCCGCGCACATCGCCGAGCTGCTCCACTGCCCAGCGGCGCGCCAGGATCCCCATGCCCGGATTCACCTGCTCGAACACGGTCGCCGGAAAGCCCCCTTCCCCCCCTGTCGCCGGCCCGGCGACCACGCGGGCCGCCCCGTCCACGGGCTGCCACCAGCAGATGATCTCGCCCAGGTCGCGAAGACCGCTGCGTAATTCTTCCGCGCCGAGCCACGGCTCGCCCGCGGACTCTGCGATGATGTGGCGGCGCTCCTCGCGATCGAGCCGCAACGTGAGTCGCGTCAGCGGTTGCGGCAGCATGGCCAGCTTGCCGCGCAGCTCCCGCCACAGCGCCATGAGCCGGAAGTCCGTGATGTGACAATCAGCAAGCGGGAACACGAAATTGGGCCGATCGAAGGGATGTAAGCCGACCGTCGTTTTCGCCTCCATCGAGATCTTGGATCGATACCGCCACTCTTCGAGCGCTTCGACGATTTCGGGGTCCTCGATCTTCAGCTTCCCAATCCGCCGCAGCGTATCACCCACGATCGCGCGCTTGGCAGCGAGCTGGGCGTCGTACGCGAGGTGCTGCAGCTGGCAGCCGCCACAGTGATCGTGGACGTAATGGGGGCACGGCGGCGCCACCCTGGCAGCGCCCGAACTCACGATCTCGCCCAACTCTGCGCGAGCAAAGTTGCGACGCCGTTGCAGCGACCCCTCGCGCAGCCGAATGCGATCGCCCGGCGCGGTGCGCGGCACGAAGACGACGCGGCCGTCGCTCAGCCGCCCAACTCCGTCTCCTCCGACCGCAACGCCAGTGATGGTCACGAGATCGTTCACTCGAGATCGTCCCGCAGGCTCAGACGGCGGCTCTCTAGCACCCAGGGTGACGTTGCGTTGGCCGTCCGACCGTCAGGCCGTCCGGCCGTCGTCACGGACCGTCTTTCGTCCGCGACTACCGCGGCCGCCACCGCGAGCGCCCGTTCGACCCCGCCGCGGGGCGGTGCGGCGAGCACTCGCGCGCCGGCGCGCTCGAGATACGTGATGTCGATTTCGCCCTTGAGAAACTCGCCGTCGTCCATGACCCGCAGATGGAATGGCTGGCTGGTGGGCAGGCCCACGATGACGAGCTCGCGCAACGCCCGCCGCATGCGCTGCACCGCGACGTCGCGCGTCTCACCCCAGGTGATGAGCTTGGCGAGCAACGGGTCATAGAACAGCGTGACGTCGTTCCCCGCCTCCACACCCGAATCCCAGCGGACGCCCGGCCCGCTCGGCACGCGCAGATACTGCAATACGCCGGTCGCGGGAAGAAAGTCATTGAACGGATCTTCCGCCGTAATGCGGCATTCGATCGCGTGACCGCGCGGGTGCAGCTGGCCGCCGGGGCCCGACGCGCCGTGCACGCGCATCGGCTGCCCCGCCGCGATGCGCAGCTGCTCGCGCACCAGATCCACGCCGTACACCAGCTCCGTGACGGGATGCTCGACCTGAATCCGCGTATTCATCTCGAGGAAGTAGAACTCGCCCGACGGCGTGAGCAGAAACTCGATCGTGCCCGCGCTGACGTAGCCCACCGCCCCGGCGGCGGCGGTCGCCGCTTCCGCCAGGCGGCGGCGCAGTGCCGGAGATACGGCAACCGACGGCGATTCCTCGATGAGCTTTTGATGGCGCCGCTGAATGCTGCATTCCCGCTCGCCGAGCGCCACGACGCGGCCGCGATGGTCGGCGAGAATCTGAATCTCGATGTGCCGCGGCCGTTCGAGATACTTCTCGACGTACATGCTGCCGTCGCCGAACGCGTTCTGGGCTTCGCGCCGGGCGGCATGGAATCCGGCCTCGACCTCCGACTCGGCGCCGACGAGCCGCATGCCCTTCCCGCCCCCGCCGGCGACGGCCTTGAGCATCACCGGAAAGCCGAGGCGCTTCGCCTCGCGACGCGCCTCGACGGGATCGCGCAGCGACGCCGCGGTTCCCGGGACGACCGGCACGCCGGCGGCCTGCATGCGGCGCCGCGCCTCGGTCTTGTCGCCCATGGCGCGAATGGCGGCGGCGGGCGGGCCGACGAACGCGAGTCCGGCCTCCGCGCAGGCGTCGGCGAAGGCGGCGCGCTCCGACAGGAATCCGTAGCCGGGATGGACCGCCTGGCACCCGGTGGCGCGTGCCGCCGCGATCAGCTTGGGGATGGCGAGATAGGATTCCGCGGAGGGCGCGGGGCCGAGCAGCACCGCGGCGTCGGCATCGCGGACGTGCGGGGCGAGACGGTCAGGCTCGGAATAGACCGCGACGGCCTCGAGACCTTCCTCGTGGCACGCGCGGATGACACGCACCGCGATCTCGCCGCGGTTCGCGACCAGCACCCGCTTCAACGGCACCCGACCTCAGACCCCAGATCGAACGCCTCGAGAGCCTTACACAGCGCGCCGACGTTGCCGGCCGCGCGCCGGTACAGCGCGATCGCCGGCGGGCCCCACGTTCCGTGCTCGTCGATCGACAGCTTCAGTGCCGCAAACACGAAGTCCTGGGCGGGGACGCGATCCGCTTTCGTTTCCTTGCCGGTCACCCACACCAGGGGGCGTTTGTTCCATTTCACCTCCCGCTCCGCAGGCGGGCGCTCGAAGCCCATGCTCGCGCACACCGCACGCGACTGGCTCAGGGCACGCACCGAGCGCTCGCGTGTTTTCAGCTCGTGCAGCACGCGGTTGCGCAACACGCTGTCGCCGCGCCAGCGCTCCATCGGGACGATGACGAGATCGGGCCGCAGCCCGCGGGAAAACCGCAGGTACCAGGCGGCCTGGGTGTCGGTTTCGCCGGCGGTGAACAGGATGCCCTGATGCGGGCAGGCCCGCAGCAGATTCTCGCCCAGCTCCTCCAGCACCGGCGGCAAGTGCAGTGCTTCAGGCAGGGTGTGCCACGTGAGCGTCGCCGCGGCGCTGCCCGCCGATTCCCAATCGACGTACGCCCGCTCGCCCAGCGCGTAGATGCGGAACACGCGCGCGGAATCGGCGGTGCGCGTGCCGGCGCTCCAGCGCGCCGACCGGTCGAACGCCAGCTGCGCCGTGTCGAGCGTCGCGTGTGCCCACACCGTATCGACCGTTACCGGTTTCCGATGCGCGTGATAGTCCACCGCCTGCTGCAGGTAGGTGCGCCCGAGCTCGAGCCAGGCCGGTCCGTCGGTCGAATCAGCGTTGACGCGCGCCCACAAATCCTGCTGCGGGCTCTGCAATACGAGCAGGGCGACAGCCTTAAAGAGGAATGTTGCCATGCTTCTTGGGCGGGTTCTTCGCGCGCTTCGTCTCCAAGGTCAGCAGTGCCTCGATCAGACGCGGGCGCGTGTCGCGCGGATCGATGATGTCATCAAGATAGCCGCGGGCGGCCGCCTGGTAGGGATGGGCGAACTTCTCGCGGTATTCGTTGGTACGCTCCTCGCTGGCCTCTCCTTTATAGAGGATCTCCACCGCGCCCTTGGGACCCATCACGGCAATCTCGGCGGTCGGCCAGGCGACGTTGTAGTCGCCGCGAATGTGCCTCGAGCTCATGACGTCGTAGGCACCGCCGTATGCCTTCCGGGTGATGACCGTGAGCTTGGGAACGGTCGCTTCGCAGTAGGCAAACAACAGCTTCGCGCCGTGCTTGATGATACCCCCGTGCTCCTGCGCCACCCCCGGCAGAAACCCCGGCACGTCCTCGAAGGTCACGAGCGGAATATTGAAGGCATCGCAGAAGCGAATGAAGCGCGCGCCCTTGAGCGAGGCGGCGATGTCGAGCACGCCGGCGAGGGCCGCCGGCTGATTCGCGACGATCCCCACCGGCCGTCCCGCCAGTCGCGCGAAGCCGACGATCAGGTTGTTGCCGTAATCGGGCTGTACCTCGAGAAACACGCCGCCGTCGACGACGCGCTTGAGGACGTCATGCATGTCGTACGGCTTCGCGGGCTCGTCGGGGACGACGTCGAGCAGGGCTTCGTCGCGGCGCTCGGGCGGATCGTCGGATGGGCGGATCGGCGGACTGTCGAGGTTGTTGCCGGGGATAAACCCCAGCAATGTGCGAATCGCGGTAATCGATTCGAGCTCGGAGTCGTGCACGAAATGCGCGATCCCCGACGTCGCGCCGTGCACGTCCGCGCCGCCCAGCTTCTCGAAATCCACTTCCTCGTGCGTCACGGTCTTCACCACGTTGGGGCCGGTCACGAACATGTAGGAGATGCCGCGCACCATGAAGATGAAGTCGGTGATGGCGGGGCTGTAGACGGCGCCGCCGGCGCAGGGACCCAGGATCGCGCTGAGCTGCGGTACCACGCCCGACGCGAGCGTGTTGCGCAGGAAGATGTCGGCGTAGCCGCCGAGGGACGCGACGCCCTCCTGGATGCGCGCGCCGCCCGAATCGTTGAGCCCCACGACGGGCGCGCCGTTCTGCACAGCGAGGTCCATCACCTTGCAGATTTTCTCGGCGTGCGCCTCGGACAATGAGCCGCCGAAGACCGTGAAGTCCTGCGAGAAGACGTAGACGAGGCGTCCTTCGACCCGCCCCCAGCCCGTCACGACGCCGTCGCCGAGCACTTTTTGGTCGGCGAGTCCGAAATCCGTCGCGCGATGCGTGACGAAGCGGTCGAGCTCGACGAAGGAACCGGGATCGAGCAGCACGTCGAGCCGCTCGCGCGCCGTCATCTTGCCCTTCTTGTGTTGAGTTTCGATGCGGTCGGAACCGCCACCCTGCTCGGATTCGGAACGCTTTTGCTGCAGGAGCTCGAGTTTCTCGCGCATGCTCATGGTGCGGGAATCTAGAACTGGAAACGAATGGGGGACAGGATCTACGCGTCTAGGTTTTGCATGTCCTCGCTTGGCGGCGTCGGCGCCGGGACCGGGATGATGTCGTCCTTCGGGAATCCGGTCGCTGCCAACACGATCCGGTGATGGATGGGATCAACCTCCAGGACCTTCAATTCGACGGCCTGCCCCTCCTTCACCGCATCCCCCGGCTGCTGAATGTCGGGAATGCCGAGCTGCGACATCGGCACGAATCCCTCGATGTCACTGCCCAGATCGACGACGACGCCCTTGTCCATCAATCGCATGACGCGCCCCCGCAGCTCGGTGCCGACGGGATACGTCTCACCGATGCGCAGCCACGGATCTTCCTGCGCCTGCTTCAGGCCGAGCGAAATCCGCTTGTTCTCCGCGTCGACGTTGAGAATCAGCACGTCGACCTCGTCGCCCTTCTTCACGACTTCCGACGGATGCTGGACGCGCTTGGTCCACGACATGTCGGAGATGTGAATCAGGCCGTCGATGCCCGGCTCGATTTCGACGAACGCGCCGAATGACGTCAGGTTGCGCACCTTGCCGCGCAGCCGGGTGCCGACCGGGTACTTCTGCGGCAGCGCCATCCACGGGTCCTGCTCCGTCTGCTTCATGCCGAGCGAGACCTTTTCTTCGGTCTCGTCGACTTTGAGCACCACCGCTTCGATCGATTCGCCGATCGACACGAGCTTGGAGGGATGCCGCACGTTGCGCGTCCAGCTCATCTCGGAGATGTGCACCAGGCCTTCGATGCCCGGCTCGAGCTCGACGAACGCACCGTAATTCGTGATCGACACGACTTTGCCCTGGACGCGCGTGCCGACCGGATACTTCGCGGCGACGTTCTGCCACGGATACGGCTGCAGCTGTTTCAGGCCGAGCGAGATGCGTTCGCGCTCCCAATCGATGTCGAGGACCTTGACCTCGAGCTCCTGGCCGATCTGCACCATCTCGGACGGATGGGACACGCGGCCGTAGCTCATGTCGGTGATGTGCAGCAGGCCGTCGACGCCCCCGAGGTCGATGAAGGCGCCGAAGTCGGTGATGTTCTTGACGACGCCTTTGCGGACCTGGTTGACCGACAGCTCTTTCATCAGGACGTCGCGCTTGGTCTTGCGCTCCGCCTCGAGCAGCACGCGGCGCGACACGACGATGTTGCGGCGGCGCTTGTTCAGCTTGATGATCTTGAACTCGAAGCTCTGGCCGAGCAGCTCGTCGATATTTGGAACGCGCCGCAGCGCGATCTGGCTGCCGGGCAGGAACGCGTCCACACCCATCAGGTCGACGACGACGCCGCCCTTGATCTTTTTCACGAGCGTGCCGGTGACACCTTCGTCCTTCTCGTGCGCTTCGCGGATCCGCTCCCAGACGCGCATGAAGTCGGCTTTCTTCTTCGAAAGCACGACGGCGCCTTCCTGGTCCTCGAGGTGCTCGAGGAACACCTCGATCTCGTCACCTTCCTTGAGGCTCTTCGGGTCCTTGAACTCGTCGATCGCCACCGCGCCTTCCGACTTGAAACCGACGTCGAGGATCACGGCGGTGTCGGTCACGCGCAGCACTTTCGACTTGACGATCTCGCCTTCTTCGATATTGGAGAGCGTCCCCTCGTACAGCTCCGTCATCTTCGCGATCTCGTCGGAGGAATATTCCTCGTCGAGGCCGGAGCGGACGCGGAGTTGCGAGCGGGGAGCTTTGCGAACGGGTAGGTCTTCTTCGAATTCTTCTACGTCACGTGCTTCGACGAGCATGCGGTGCACCGGTTCGGTTGTTGGTTTGAGGTTGTCTTCACCCCTCCGTTGTTCACACCCCAAGGGGTGTGCTTCAGCGTGCGACGGGCGGAAACCTACCCAGGGAACAGCGCCCGCGCCAGTTCAACGACCCGTGTCACCTGCGCTTCCAGCGTAAGGGCGGTGGTATCGAGCAAAACGGCATCCGTGGCGGGTTTGAGGGGGGCGATGCGGCGGGTGGAGTCGGCCGCGTCCCGGGCCGCCAACGCCTGGCTCTCGCGTCGTACCAGCTCGCCATCCACCGCCTGGCCACGCTGCGACAGCCGCCGGCGGGCCCGTTCATCGGGCGTGGCGGTCAAAAAAATCTTCAGCGGCGCCTCGGGAAAGACGACGGTGCCGATGTCGCGACCATCCACCACCACACCGCCACCGCCCTCCACCGCCGTTCTCTGCTGGGCATTTACCCAGATCCGGACCTCGGGAATGGCGGCGACGACGGAGACGGAGCGAGTCACGCGCTCGCTCCGGATCGCCTGCTCGACGTCCACGCCGGCTACCTCTGGACGGAAGACATCGCCCACGCGCACCAGGCGCACCGGCAGGCGCTCGGCGAGATCCACGATGTGCTCCAGCGCCGCAAGCGTCAGGGCGCGATACAGCGCGCCAGAGTCGAGATGCGCCCAGCCGAGCCGGGCCGCGACGAGGCCGGCGGTCGAGCTCTTGCCGGATGCCGCTGGGCCGTCGATCGCGATTACGCGCAGCATCAGCGTGCGCCGTGCGCCGTACGCCGTGCGCCGATCTGGACAAGATCCTGGAAGAACCCGGGGTAGCTGATCGCCACCGATTTCTTCTCCGAGAGCTTTACATCCGCGCCCGGCACTGTGCCGATCACGGCAAACGCCATCGCGAGCCGGTGATCCGATGCCGTTTCGACTCGCCCTCGTAGAGGCCTGTCTCCTCCTTCGACATGCAGATCGTTCCCATGCACGTCGGCACGCGCGCCCACCGCGCGCAAATTCGCCGCGATGAGCTCGAGCCGATTGCTCTCTTTCACCCGCAATTCGCCGACCTCGCGGAATACGGTCGACCCGCGCGCCCGGCTCGCCAATACCGCGAGGATCGGGACCTCATCCACCAGCGTGGGAATCTCGGCGGCGGTGACCTCCGTTCCCTTGAGCGCGGCGGGCCGAACGAGCAGATCGGCGACGGGCTCCCCGCCCTCGTCACGCAGGTTCACGCGCTCGACGTGCGCACCCATGCGCTCGAGTACGACGAGAAACCCGATCCGCGTGGGATTGACTCCCACGTTCTCGATCAGGAGCTCGCCTTGCTCCGCGAGCACCGCCGCAGCGACGAGAAACGCAGCGCTCGAAGGATCACCGGCGACGGAAAGTTGGAAGGACGGAATGACGGAATGTGAAGGCTCAAAGACGATCGCGCCGTTCCGATCGTGAATGCCGAGCCCCAGATGCGCGAGCAGCCGCTCGGTGTGATCGCGCGATCGGTACGGCTCCCGGATCGTGACCGGAACCTTCCCCGTCAGTCCCGCGAACAGGATCGCACTCTTCACCTGGGCGCTCGCAACCGGGCTCATGTAGGTCAGGCCGCGCAGCTTACCCCCGCGAATCGTGAGCGGCAGCCCGTCTCCCGTTTCCTTTATATCAGCACCCATTTCCCGCAGCGGCGTCGTGACCCGGCGCATCGGCCGGCGGCGCAGCGACGCGTCGCCGGTGAGCGTCGCCGCGAACGGCTGACCGGCGACGATGCCGAGCATCAACCGTGCTGTCGTGCCGGAGTTGCCGCAATACAATCGGGAGCGGGGAGCGGTGAGCGGGGAGCGGGAAACCTTGACCGCCGTGCCAACTCGGATCGGCGAGATCTCCGCGCCGAGCTGGCGCAACACGCGCGCGCTGCTCTTTACGTCGTCGCTGGTGAGCAGGCCGGACAGCTCGCTCGTGCCGCGCGCCAGCGCCGCGAGCATGAGCACGCGATGGGAGATGCTCTTGTCGCCGGGCGGCCGCACGACACCGCCGACGCGGCGCACCTTACTGGCTGCCAATCCGCCGGCGCCAGCTCGCCGCCCGGGTCAGCCACGCCGTGAGTGCGGCGGCATCGCCCACCTCGAGCGCGCGCTCCACGGTACCCAACGATTCCTCCAGGGCGCGCAGCGCCGGCAGGATCTCGTCGCGATTCATGAGCAGGATTTCCGTCCACAGCGCCGGGTCGCTCGCCGCGAGGCGGGTCGTGTCGGCGGCGCCCGGGCCAAACGTCGATCCCGGCGGCGCGTGGCGGGCGAGGAAATCGCCGAGCAGCGACGCCACGATCTGCGGGACGTGACTCGTCGCGGCGAGCTGCGCGTCGTGCTGCGCCGCCTCGAGCACGACGGGTTCCGCACCCAGCACGTCGTGCCAGAAATGCGCGACTTCGCGGGCCGCAGCGCCGCCCTCGCTGCACGGCGTCACGTACACGATCGCGCCGCGAAACAGGTCGCTGCGGGCCGCCTCGAAGCCGCGGCGATGGGTACCCGCCAGCGGATGACTGCCGGCGAATCGCCGCGCGAGGCCGAGCCGCTCGGCGCGCGCGACGATGCCGCGCTTCACCGATCCCACGTCGGTGACGAGCGCGCCCGCTTTGAGATGCGGGGCGACCGCGTCGAGCTGCGCGAGATTGGCGGCGGGAGGAGCGGCGAGCACCAGCAGATCCGCGACGCGGGCCACGTCGGTGGGGCGGGGCGGCGCATCGTCGAGCGCGCCCTGCTGCGCGGCCAGTGCGCGCTCGGCCGGCTCGGGCGACCATCCCACGACCGCCGCGACCCCACCGTCCTTGCCCGACTGTTTCACCTGCCGGGCGATCGAGCCGCCGATCGCGCCGAGTCCGATCAGGCCGAGGGTGTGGGGCCGCACGGCTTGGAAGGTACACGTCGCCCGCATATTATGGAGGCCCATGCGGGCGACGCCCAGCATCACCCGCCTCTTCGCCGCGACATTCATCGCCGTCGCGCTCGTCGGCCTCATCACGCAGGTCGCGACCTGGCGCAGTGCCCGTGCCACGCAGACGGCAATGGTCGAGCTGGCGCAGCGGCTCGATCGCATTCAGCAGCTCGGGCCATCCCCGCTCATCGCCGCGGAAGCCACCGCGGCCACCGAGCTGGCCGCCGACGCCGGCGACGACGCCGTCCAGGCCGCGCTCGCCGCCAGTGTGCTGTTCGTCGCGATGGTCGGCGTTCTCGGGCTCGGCTTCTGGTACAACCGCCGCCGTCTCGCCGCTCCCTTTGCCCGCATCGGGCACGCGCTGCAGCGCGTCGCCGCGGGACAATTCGTCGAGCCGCTGCCCGAGGATCAGGCGGACGAGTTCGGCGCGATCGCGCGCGGCGTCAATCACATGGCGAAGGCGCTGGCGTGGCGGGAAGCGCTGCAGGCGTACCTGTCGCAGCTGCTGGCGGCCCTGAACACGTCGTCGGACGACGCCACCACCGGCCTCACGCAGGCGCTGGGCGTGATCGCCGGCGCGACGAAAGCGACCGGCGTGGTGTTGTACCAGCCGGCCTTCGATTCCAGCGAGTGGGCCCCGAGTGTCTCGCGCGGCGTCGAGTCGCGCCCCGTCTCGCGCGCCACGATGCGCGATCTCATGGGCGACGCCGCCCAGGCAGTCCACTTTCACGGCGAAGCGGTGCAGCCGGTGCGGCATCAGTTGCGTCTGAACGCGGCCATGCCGCAGGGTCTGGTGCTCGTGCCGCTGCGCGCCGGCACCAAGCTGGTCGGCGTGCTGGGCGTGGTGCCGGGCGCGCAATTCGGCAGCGATGAGCGGGCGGCGCTCGAGCAGGCCGCCCCCAATCTCGCGATCGCCTGCGAGCGCGGATCGGCGCACCACAACACCCGGCGGCTCGCCGTCGAGGTGCGGCAGACCGCGAAGCGGCTGGAGCAATTGAACACCGATCTCGATGCCGCGATGAAGTCGAAGGACCAATTCCTCTCGAACATCTCGCACGAGCTGCGCACGCCGCTGAACAGCATCATCGGGTTCACCGACCTGCTGCTCACGCAGGACCTCGGGGGTCCCCCCCTCTCCGCTCAGCAGCGCGATTTCCTCGAGACGGTGGCCCGCAACGGCCGGCAGCTGCTCGAGCTGATCAATGAGCTGCTCGATCTGCAGCGCATCGCCGCGGGCCGCATGGACCTGAAACCGGAGGATGTGGAGCTGGCACCGCTGCTCACCGAAGCCGCCGGGAGCGTGCATGCGCAGGTCGAGAAGCATCGCCATGCGCTGGTCGTGACGCCGCCCGCCCAGGATCTGCGCGTCCATGCCGACCGCGGCCGCGTACGGCAGGTGCTGCTGAACCTGCTTTCGAACGCCATCAAATTCACGCCCGATGGAGGCCGGATCACGCTCGCCGCAGCGCCGGTGAACGGCGGCGCCGAAGCGCGCATCGCGGTCAGCGACACCGGCATCGGGATCGCCGCGGAAGATCAGGCCAAGCTATTCAAGGAATTCTCGCAGCTCGACGCTACCGCGAGCCGCAAATACGAGGGGACGGGACTGGGCCTTGCGCTGTCACGGCGTCTGGTCGAGCTGCAGGGCGGCGCGATCGGTGTCGAAAGCGAGATGGGCAAGGGCAGCACATTCTGGTTCACGCTGCCGCAGGGGCGGTGAGCGTGGCCACCATCGTCGTCGTCGAAGACCAGCCGGACAACCTGAAGCTCCTGACCACCCTGCTCACGATCAAGGGCCATCAGGTCGTCGGGCTCCCCAACGGGGATCGCCTGGCAGAGGTCGTGCAAACCCAGCGGCCCGCGCCGGAGCTGATCCTGCTCGACATCCAGCTGCCCGGCCGTGACGGTTATGCGCTGCTCGAGGAACTGCAGGGCCTGCCGCAGCGCTCATGGAAAGTCGTCGCACTCACGGCGCACGCGTTGCCGGAGGATCGGGCGCGTGCTAGCGCCGCGGGATTTGACGGATATATCACGAAGCCGATCGACGTACGGACGTTCCCTGCGGAAGTGGCCCGCTACCTCGGAGGTTAAATGGGCGGTCTGGTGCTGCTAATCGGGCGGGTGGTTTTCTCCTTCTTCTTTATCTACTCCGGCTTCAATCATCTCACCAAGCTCAGCATGTACGCGCAGTACGCCGGCGCGTCCGGCGTTCCGGCGCCCACGCTGCTGACGGCGCTGTCCGGCCTCATGCTGTTGGCGGGCGGGCTCAGCATCCTGCTCGGCGTGAAGGGGGGCTGGGGAGCGCTGCTCATCGCGCTCTTTCTCATTCCGGCGGCGTTCACGGTGCACAAGTTTTGGGGAATCGCCGACCCGATGATGGCCGCGAATCAGGCGGCCCACTTCTGGAAGAACATCGCGCTGACGGGGGCGTGCCTGATGTTTTACGGTTTTGCGACGCTCAATCCGGCGAGATGGCCGTACAGTGTCGGCCGTTCAGCGCCAGCGACGCCTTAGGGCCGCTCCGGCGGCAGCGGACGAACGCGCACCCGAGTTTCGGGTGCCAGCCTCATACGAGCGTGCGAATGGGGATTGGGATTGGCGTCCGCCTCGTGCAGCGTGATCGAGCCGTTGACGGTGACGAGCTTCAGCTTCGGGCCGCCGCTGCCGATGGTGCCGCGCAGATGCCGGGTGCTGAGCTTGCCGATGATCTTCACCGGGAAATCAGTCTGCACGCGGCCGTTCACCGTCTCGGCATCGATCGTGGCGTTGATGTGCGGAGGCAGACCGGCGCTGACGGAGCCATTGACCGTGGTGAGCTCGACGTCACCGCTCGTCAGCGCCTGCATGTTCGCCTCGATGCTGCCATTGACCGTGGTCGCCTGGACGGGACCGGTTGACGTGTTCACCCCGATGCGGCCGTTGACGGTCGCCGCCTCCACTGGCGCGCTGACACCGTCGATTTCCAAGCCGCCGTTCACCGTCGACGCATCGATCGGCACGTTCTGCGGCAGCTGCACGGTAAAGCGGACCGCGACGTCGTTCTTCTTGACGCCGTTCAGGTGATAGTCGCCGCCCTCGTTGCAGCGTTGTTCGCGGGCTTCCCACATCGCGCAAATCGTCACCCCGCGCTCGGTGAGCACCGGGACGAGCTGCACGCTTTGCGGATCGGACATGCGCCAGCTCTTCTCGACCTGGACAACGAGGCTGTCGCCCGTTCCCGCAACGACGTCGATCGGGCCGTTGGTGTTGCGAATCCAGACGTGCTGGGAGGGCTTGAGGAGGGCCCGGTATTCCCAGGGGTCGCCGACTTCCCGGCCGTGTCCGAAGAGGTTGCCGCCATCGCCGTCGCCCCAGTTGAAATCGCCGAATGAGCCGAGCGCGCCCAGCGATTCGGGTACGTGAATCCGGTGCGAGGCATTGCGAATGAAGAGGCCGGCTGCGACGACCAATGAAAAGAGCACGCCGCCGCGGATGATTTCGCGACGCCACGTGCGCAAGAAGCGCTTAGCCGGGCTGGGAGCTGCGTGATCCAAAGACATGTCCATGGTTAGGTGATGGTACGTCCCTTCAATCTTACAAGTTTCGCCCGGATATGCGACCGCCCGCCGGGACTCAAGCGGGCGGCCGAGGCTCTCAAAGGGTGCATTTCGGAAGAGCGGTGGCCTCGACGGTGATCGGGGCCAGCATGCCCCCGTACCAGACGCGGTTCGCGTCCACCGTCGGGTCTGCGGGTGCGACCGTCCGGGCCACGCGGAACGTCTCCGCTCGGTCCACGGTCATGGCGGCTTGGGCGGCGAAGCCGTATCCGAGATTCAGGATCGTCGCGATCAACAGGGTCAGGCCGCGCATTGCATCCTCCAGCTAGAGACGTAGTGCCAAGCTTCAGAGGGTAAGACGCAGCCATGGCAGGAAAGGTTGCATGGAATTTGAAGTTGACTGATTCCTAACGCAGTCGCAGCAGTACGCCTCCACCGAGCGCGAGCGTTCCAAGTTGCTCGCTGCGACGCGTGCTGCCTTGCGACGGGAAGTCGCAGCGCTCCAGTGTGTACGCCAGCTCGAACAGAAGTCGGCCCCGCTGATACGCGAGTCCCGTCCCGGCATCGAACGCCGTCGCGGCGTGGGGCAGTCCGTTGACGGCGACGAGTGGCAGCAGGTGCGCATGGCCAACGGCCCAGAACGTCTCGCCGCTGAGCGGGACGCGAGCCTCGGCACCGGCACGGACCAGTGTCCAGCGCTGGCGTGCGACCACCGTGCCAAAGCTGCGCAGCGTGACGCCGCTCTCGAGCACCAACCAGGGGAGTGGCGCGAACTCTGCGATGGCGCCGACCTGCGAGACATCCCGATCGATGCCACCGCTTCCCCGCACGGCGGTGAGGTGTCCGGTTTCGCCGGAGAGCGTCAGCGCGATGCCGCGGTGTCGCAAGCGCGTCGCGCCACCCACCAGCACTCCTGACGCGCGCTCCACGCCGAGACCGGCGTCGACGCGATGATCGCCCCGCATAACCGTGACAACGCCGCTGAGTTCGAAGCGTTGCGCCCAGGCGTTCGCCGGCAGGAGCAGTACCGCGAGGATCAGGCGCTGCGCAGCGCTCACGGCCGCACCGCCGGCGCGCTCGCCGGTGTGATGAGCAGCAGCGTGCGAGCGACACGGTCCGCATTGCGCAGGCGGATCACCGCGTTGGCGGCGTCACGCGCGGCGCGGCGGGCATCGTTGAGCGCGACATTCCCCGGGATGGCGCGGTGTGCCCGCCGGTAGGAGAACGCGGCGATCCCACCGGCCATCGCCGCTCCGGCCATGATCGGGCCCTCGCGTCCCGTTCCCAGCCGGGCGTTCCCCAGCAGGCTTCCGACTGCAAGCGCACCGACCGCGACGCCCAACCCCTTCAGGAGATCGTTCCCGGCCGTCGACTCCGCGTACCGTTCCGGCAGCACGTCCCCGGTCCCCAACGCCGGCAGCGTGTCTTCGAACGGCTCGACGTCGTGTTGCAGATCCAGATACATGCGCAGCGAATCCGCCTGTGTGGTGATCCGGCTGCGGCCGACCACCGACAAGTCGTACCGCCCGGGACGCGCCAACCGGCCGTCCGGTCCCAACCCGTTCCATCCAATTTCACGCGCGCCATCGTTCGGCCCGTCATACAGCACCACGTAGTTCGTGTCGCCAAGCGCCCGCACGGTCGCGCGCAGCAGCGCCGCATGAGTCGTCACCACGGTTACCGTCAAACGTCCCGTGCGCGGATCGATGCGCGTTTCCGGAATCGGCCGCACGCCCACGGAGAAGGTCCGCCGCCGCGCGACGGCAAACGCACCCGCTTGCGCCGGCGTGAACTGCGCCGGATCGAGATCGGCGAAGGCGTCGCGCTCGAGCGCCGCACGAAAATACAGGACGGCGGAATCCGGCTTCCCCCTGAGGACGAGCGCGGCACCGAGGTACTTATAGGCCTCGACCCGTTGCGCGTTCGTCACTTCGAGCGGCCAATCAGGGGACACGACCTGACGCAGGATCGGGAGCGCGCGTTCGATCTCGAGTCGCTCATAGAGCTGACGCGCCTGCTGCAGCAGCTCGGCGGTACCAGCCTGCGCGGCGGTGATGGTGGGAAAGACCAGCAAAAGCGCGAGCCCGAGCGCCGCCGGGCGACGCGTCACGGCCTCTGCTCGGGCACTCGCAGGGTGATGCGGCCCAGGGAAATGGTGCTATCGGCGGTGACCGTAATGGTTGTATCAAAGGTGATGTACCCGCGGGCACGGATCTGGAGGCGACGGTTGCCGGGCACGACCGGCAAGTCGAGCACGGCACCGCTCCCGCGGGCCTGGCCGTCGATACGAATCTCCGCGTCGCTCGGTGTGGTCAGCAGCCGCAACAGACCGGTGGCCGCAGGACGCAGGCGCGCGGGAGCCGGTACAACCGGAGACAGCACCGCCCGCCCGGAGTCCTGCCGCGCGCCGCCCGCGAGCGAGTCGTTCCCAGCAGTGACCGCGGGACGAAACACGACCCAACCGGCAAGACCCAAGACGACAACCGCGCTCGCCACACCCGCCCACGCGCGCCGCGTCCAGAACGTCGAGAGGCGAGAGCGCGGTCGTCGCCCCACGTCGAACTGGAGCGTCGGCGAATCAGGGAGCGCGGGCAGCGAGCGAGTCGTGACTGCCGCAACTGCGTCGCCCCGTGCCAGCCGCCGTAGCAGCTGTTCGGCCTCGTGACGCGCCGCGGGCTCCAGCGGCAGTGACTCGAGCTCGGTCAGGAGATCGCGGGTCGTGGGATAGCGGTCAGCGGGCTTTTTCGCGCTGAGTCGCTCGATGATCTGGGCAAGCTGAGGGGGAAGATCGTCGCGGGCCACGCGGACGTCGGGCAGTGGCGTGAAGAAATGGTGATGCATGATGCCCGCGAGCGTGTCGGCCTGGAATGGCAACGTGCCGGTCACCATCTCGAATGCCACCATGCCGAGCGAGTAGTGATCGCCTTGGGGAGTCGCCCGCTGCCCGGCGCATTGTTCGGGACTCATGTAACCGGGCGTACCGATCACGGCACCGTCCGTCGTGAGGGTGATGTCGGACGCACGCAGCGCGACGCCGAAATCCGAGACCATCACGCGCCCGTCGTGATCGATCAGGATGTTCGCCGCCTTCACATCACGGTGGATGATGCTCCGCTCGTGAGCGAACAGGAGAGCCCGGGCGGCCGCCCGCAGGACGAGCACGATCGCGGGCACCGGCAGTGGGCCCTGCGTGTCCAGGATCTCGTCCAGGGACCGGCCTTCCACGAACTTCATAGCGATGAACAGGATCCCGCCGATCTGCCCCACCCGATACACCGGTACGATGTTCGGATGCTCGAGCTCGGCGACCATGCGCCCTTCCCGCTTGAAGCGCTCGGCGGCGCGCGGCGTCAGGCCGAGCTCGGGCGAGAGCACCTTGAGAGCGACGGAACGCTTCGCTTGTGCGTCGCTTGCCCGGAAGACGATGCCCATCCCCCCACGGGCGAGCTCCCGCTCGACCTCGAAGTCGCCGGCGAGGACACGCCGGAGGCGGTCGAGCAGCGTGTCTTCTGCTGCTGTCTGATCCACGACGGTGCTGGTGTTGGGATCGACGACGAGGCGCCCGCAATTGCCGCAGAACCGCGACGTTGCCGGCACCTGGGTGCCGCAACCGAAGCATTTCACGTCAGCTGGCACTAGGGTCGCACGCGCATGGCGTACATCGTCTCGGGCGCCGCGACTGTGATCACGGAGCTGACGAGCTGCACGTCGAGCACCGCGCGCCCGGGTCCGAGGCCGATCAACGTATCTCCTCGCGCGTTCACCTGAAGCAGCGTGGGGTTGAGAGAGGCAACGCGGAGGCGGGGATTGGCGAAATCGCCGGCGGCGGTGCGCACGACGACGACGAGGCGGACGGTGTCGCCGACCGCCAAGACGCTATCGGAAAAGACGAAACTGATGTCCGCCGCCCGACGCGGCGGATCGAAGACATCTGTCAGACCACAGCCTACCACTGCCAGACTGCCCAGCAAGCCCGCCGCTAATCCGGCGACCAAGGGTCGTGACCGCACCGGATATCCCCCGTCAGGGAGACCCTAAGGTGGGATGGGAGGGGCCCTACAGCAATAGCGAGGCAATGCTCGGGGCAGGAATCGAACCTGCAAGGGGTTGCCCCCGAGGGATTTTAAGTCCCTTGCGTTTACCAATTTCGCCACCCGAGCCTGCTCGAAATCTATAACCGCTCGGTGCGCGCGCCCGCCGACGCCGTCACTTCGCTAATCGGTGGCTCGCGACCGTACGCTCTCCGAAATGTCGCGCGAATCGCCTCCGCGACCTGCTCCCCGCTTCCAGCTCCCCGCTCCGTCGTCAGCACAATCGCCGCACCCCCCCACCCCGCTCCGGTCAACCGCGCGCCGAGCGCACCGGCACGCTTGGCCGTCGCCACGATCGTATCGAGCTCGGGAGAGCTGCATTCGTACAGCCGGCGACACGATTCGTGCGATTCGTACAGCAACGCGCCGAATTGTTTGAGCTTGCCTTGTTCCAGCAGCTGGGCGGCGAACCGCGTGCGCGCCGTCTCGCTCACGACGTGCACCGCGCGCGAGCGAATCGGCTCCTTGAGCGCGCGCTTGAGCCGCGCCAGCCATTCCGCCGGCCAGCTCGCCAACCAGACGAGCTCCGGCAGCTCGACCTTGAGCCGCCGCACGGCGGCATCGCATTCCTCGCGCCGTTTCGCCAATTGGCTGTTGCGCAGATCATGACGCGTGCTGGAATCGACGAGCAACAGCCGGGCGCGGAACGGAATCTGCCGCGTCTCCAAGGACGCGGCCTCGAACAGCAGCGCATAGTCGCGCCGGGCCAACGCGGCAATCGTCTGATCCATCGTGCCGCAACCGACGCCGACCTGATCGTGTTCGGCGCGATAGGCCACGCCGGCGAGCTGACGCGGCTGCAGCGCAGCGCCGCCCGGCGCCAACGCGCCCAGCGCCCGCGCCGCGGCCACGGTGAGCGCGGCGGAGGATGAGAGTCCCGCGCCAATCGGTACATCGGACGCCACCGCGACGCGTACCGACGCATTCGGCATTGTCACTTCGAGCGCCCACAGCTCGCGCAACACGCCCGCGACGTACGCCCCCCATCCGTTGGGAAGCTCTTCCTGCCATTTGACGCGTACGACTTTGCCGTCACGCGTGGAAATCGCTTCGAGCAGTCCCGCATCGCCGTTCGCACCCGGTCCAGCGGCGACGGTCGTGCGCTCGGCGATCGCGATCGGCAGCACGGGGCCGCCGTTGTAGTCGGTATGTTCGCCGATGAGGTTGACGCGACCAGGGGCCGACGCCGCGGACCTAGGTGTTGTCCCAAATGTTTTGTGAAACAGGTCTATCGCGGGTCGTGGCATCGGTTTGACAAGGATTCCACGCAATGCTACCGTATCGCGGCCGGATTCACCATCTACCCCTATTCGTCTGACGGAGAACACGTATGCGGCGGTTTGCGTTGTTGCTGGTCGCCGGGGCCCCTGCGCTTGTCGCCGCCCCCGTTTCCCCCGTTGTTGGGCAGGGGTTCGGCGTCTACGAGCACAATACGTGCACCATGGCCCGCGCCGGCGTCGCCGCGGCGAGTCCGTGCGCCGACGGCTCGGCGATCTTCTTCAGTCCGGCGGGACTCGCGGGCCTGGCGGGAAACCACTTCAGCGTGGGCGTCACGGCGATTGCCGCGACGGGCAACTTCACCGATGATCTGCTGGCCCACCGCACCGACCTCGACAACCCCGTCATCCCGGTTCCCAACGCATACCTGACGCATCAGTTCAGCCCGAAACTCACGGCGGGCATCGGCGTGTACGCGCCGTATGGCCTCGAGACCAGATGGCCGGTCGCAGGATTCGAAGGACGATTCCTCGGCTACAACACCGACGTGCGATCGATCTATATCCAGCCCACGATCGGTTATCAGGTGCACCCCCGTCTCAAGATCGGCGTCGGCGTCGCCTACATCACGAGCCATCTCAAGCTGCGGCAGCGGCAGGATCTCTCCACAGTGCCGCTGCCTGCGAACCTGCTGGCGCTCTTTCCTGCGCCCCAACCGCCGCCCGGCACGACTTTCGGTATGCTCGGCGTGGCCAGCGGCACCGATTTCGTCGATGCAAAACTCGATGCAAGCGGCAGCGGCTTCGCCGTCAACTTCGGCGCCATTCTGAAGGTCACCGATCGCTTGAGCATCGGTGGCCACTGGCTCACGCGGAAGAAGATCAATTACGACGGCACCGCGAAGTTCACGCCCGTACAGACCGGTCTGGCGCTACCCGTGACGATCGGAACCTGTCCGGCGTGCATACCCGCCGGGACGCCGGTGGACGCACTCCTGGCCTCGCAATTCGCGCCGGACAGCGCCCTGTCGAATGGCCCTGTATCGACCTCGATCTACATGCCGCCGCAAGGATCGCTCGGCTTCGCGTACAAAGTGAACGAACAGTGGAATGTGATGGCCGACTATCAGTATGTCGCGTGGGGCTGGTTCAGCGAAGTCCCGATCGACTTCCAAAACGCGGCCACGCCCGACATCACGCTCCGTCCAGCCAACAAGAATACGCATGGATTCCGCTTCGGCGCAGAGTATCGCTACAACCCGAAGGTACAGCTGCGCGGCGGGTATCTGTATCACACCGGCGCGTCGCCGGCGCAGTTCGTGACGCCGCTGCTTCCCGAGGGCCCGCGCAATGAGTTTACCATTGGTGCCGGGGTCGAGCTGACACCCAAGCTGCACGCCGACCTGGCCTACCAGTACATCAAACAGAACGACCGGCGCGGCACGGTGAATCCGGCCGTCGGGAATACCGGCCTCTACCAATTCAAGGGCAACCTGTTCGGCATCGGCCTTGCCTACACCTTCTGAGGACGAGCGACCCATGATTCGGACCAAGCACTTCTCGGCCGCTGTTCTCGGACTGCTGTTGACGACTGCGGCGTGCCAGAACGACAAACTGAACCGGCCATTCAATGTCACGCCGGTCGATCGCCTGTTCGACCGTTATGTGTCGATGGGAAACTCGATCACCGCCGGCTTCCAATCGGGCGGGATCAACGACAGCACGCAGTCGCAGTCGTACGCCGTGCTGCTCGCGCGGGCGATGCACACGCCGTTCTTCTCGCCGCTGATGAACAAGCCGGGCTGCCCGCCGCCGTACACGAACGTGTTCACTGGGGCACGGTTCGGCGGCGGAACGCCGACAACGTGCGCGCTGCGCAAGACGCAAGCGGTCACCCCGCCGTTCATCAGCAATACCGCTGTGCCCGGCGCCGAGGTAAACGACGTTTACGAAAACGTGCCGCCGCGCGCCAACTCCCTGACCCAGTTCTTTCTGGGTGGCCTGACGCAGGTGCAGATGGCGGCAAAGGCGCAGCCGACGTTCATCTCGATCTGGATCGGCAACAACGACGTGTTGGGCGCGGCGACGAGCGGCACCAACGGCGGTGACACGACACTCATCACGCCGACCGCGCTCTTCAACGCGCGCTACGACTCGATGCTCCAGGCGGTCGACAGCCTTGGGGCCCAGGGCGGCGTGCTGGTCGGCGTCGCCAATGTGACGGCGATTCCCTTCTTCAGCGCCGGCGCGACCTACTGGGCGATCAAGAATCACCTCGCACCGCCTGACTCGTTCCCGACCCTGTTTACGGTGAGCAATAACTGCGCACCTATCGTCACCGGCATACCGGGAGCGCGGGGCGACTCGGTGCTCGTGCCCTTCCCATATGGCGCCGGGCTGCTCGGTGCGGCTCAGGCAGGAGCGCCGAGCAACCTCGATTGCGCCGACACCGTTGCCCGCGTGGTCGTCCCATCAGAGCTGGTGAAGATGGTCACCGCGGTCACGGCGTACAACGCACATATCTCCGGCGCGGCGACGACACGCGGGTGGGCATATCTGAATCCGAACCCCACACTCGACTCGTTGCGCACGGTACCGGCCGCGGTTCGTCCTTTCCCCGCCGTCGGGGCGGCGTGCAGCGCCAATCCCTTCGGGACGGCGTTCTCCTGCGACGCGGTCCACCCAAGCACCGCTTCGCAACGCTTGATCGCGCAGAAACTGCGGCTCGCCATCAACGCCGCGTACACGACTGCGATTCCCGCGATCCCCTGAACGCGAACCTGCGTTCGGCCACGGGGTAAGCGAAACGGCACCCGGCGACAGGCCGGGTGCCTTTCTGCTAATGCGACCAAACAGACTCGTTGCGCTGGTCTCGCTTGCGGTGATCCCCGGGCTTGCGCCCGGGGTCAGCCGAGCTCAAGCGGTTCCACGGACCGACACGCCGCGCGCCGGGGAGCTGCGCGTCACGGTCGAACCGATCATCACCACGTGGTCGGACGAATTCACGCCCGACGGCAGACAACCCATCGCGGCGTCGCTGACCAGGGCCATCCCGCCTCGCTGGCAATGCTTTCGCGCTGACACGCTGCCTATCGTGCGCGCATGCCGGCTGCTCACGTCACAGGTCCAGGTGCGAGTCGAGCGGCGGGAGACGCCGCTCATCGCGGCGTTTGGATTGACGAATCGCCTGGCGCTGAGCGCGCGCCTGCCGCTGGTGCGGGTCATGGTGCGGCAACGCCACGACTCGAGCGCCGTCGGCTTCGCGCTCGATTCGTTGCTCGGCGATTCGACGTACGACTTCGCGCCGATCCTGAACACGCCGCGGCACCTGCGCTATTTCGCCGGCGACATCGAGCTGGGCGCGAAGTACCGCGTGCTCGCCGCCGCCGACTACGCCACCAGCGTGGCGGTCGTGGTGCGGCTGCCCACCGGGCATCAGGATTCCCCGAACGATTTGCTCGACGTCCCCACCGGCGATCATCAGACCGA
>WNGO01000616.1_pt1 | contig 22062 bp, 19 predicted proteins | sample 5400511 | NCBI WGS metagenome assembly WNGO01 (sample SAMN13153380, study PRJNA577476) | soil metagenome | isolation source: 20 cm soil or saprolite under Garry oak tree replicate 2 | place: USA:California | collected 2016-06-15 | reverse complement strand
CCCTGACCTCATCGAGGAATCATGCCAGCCCTATCCGCTAGAATAACCGCGCTGCTTGGCGCCATCGCCGTTGTGGCGGCGTGCAATGACCAATCGCCGGCCCCAACCGGGCTCGGTATTACCGCGTCACGCAGCGGGCGGCCGTTCAACAACGCGCTTGCGAGCCCGGCCTGGCAGGCGTTGGCGGCAGCACGTTTCATAGGCCCGACGCCTCCAACGGGCTCGTTGAACCCGCTTCAATCCGCGCACGCCTATGCACTGCTCGGCGTTGCGCAGTATCTCGCCGTGCAAGAAGCGGATGCCGCAGCCGGTAGTAACGGGCGGAGTCAGCTCGAGGCCGAGCGAGGCGCGGTGGCGGGAGCATCCGCGGCTGTGTTGACCTATCTCTTCCCGGGTTCCACTCAGTCATTCGAGGATCTAGTTACCGCGCAAGCCAGCGCGGGTCCCGGGCAACCGCATCCGTGGTTCGCCCGCGGCGAGGCGATCGGTCGAGCGGTCGGGGCCGGCATCGTCACACGAGCCCGGAGCGACGGGTTTGGTCGCCCGATCAACCCCGCGCCGCCGATCGGCCCCAGGTTTTGGACGACGAACGCGCCCGGGCTACCAGTCGCAGGCGGCGACATGCCGGGAGTCACGCCGTGGTTCCTCACGTCAGCGAACCAGTTCCGGCCGGATCCGCCGCCGGCGTTCGGTTCTGCTGAATTTCTGGCCGCGCTTGCAGAGATCCGGGCGATCTCCGACGACCGCACCGCGACACAGATTCAGACCGCCGCCTATTGGGCGCTGAACGCCGGGACAGTAACCGCGGCGGGCTACTGGCTTCAAGTCGCGACGGATGACATCAACGCGCACGGCCTATCCGAACGTGAGGCGACACACGTCTACGCACTGACCAGCGCTGTGATGTTCGACGCGGGAATCGGCTGCTGGGATGCAAAACTCTTCTACTGGTTGGTGCGGCCGTGGAAGGCGGACCCGCTCATCACCACCACCGCCGCCGTTGGGAAGCCCAACCATCCGTCCTATCCCTCCGGGCACAGCTGCCTCTCGTCGTCCGGCGCGGAGGTCATCAGTACCTTCTTCCCCGAGCAACGTGCGCAGTTGGCGGCGATGGTCGAAGAGGCGGGGCTGTCACGCATGTACGGCGGCATTCACTATCGGTTCGACATCGAGGCTGGACAGGCGCTGGGACGCAACGTCGCCCGGTTTGCGATCGCCGCGGATGCGTCGGGCAATTCGGTGCTGACGCCACACTAGAGACGCGCTCCACGCAACGAGTAGGGGCACGACATGCCGTGCCCCTGCAATGCGCCTACATCAATCCTCAGGGAGGTAAGGGATGAACCGCACATGTGCTGCTCTCACCATTCTCGCCGCGCTACTCGCGGCCTGCTCGGTCGATCGAGCGGCGCCAACCTCACCCGTGGCGGCCGTCGGCGGCGCGACGGCCACGCCTCCCATAAGCGCGAGCAGCTGGGGGCCGGAAACGCCACCATTCAACAACGAAATCATCTTGCGCGATGTCACCGGCGGAGGCGGGTTCGGACACGTGAAGTTTCGCCAACCTAACGACGACAACCTGACCGTCCTGTTGGACACTTGGGTGCGCGATCTCGCGCCCAACACGACCTACCGGTTACAACGCGCGGTGGACACGGATATCAACGACGATTGCACGGGAACAGCGTGGCTGACGCTGGGCCAAGGAGCAACCCCGGCCGCAATCGTCACCGATGACCGGGGCACGGGCCGGGCAGCGCTCTTCCGGACCCTAACCGCGCCGCTTGGGACGACGTTCGACATCCATTTTCGCGTGATCGACCAGTCGAGTGCGGTGGTGCTCGAGAGCGCCTGCTATCAGTTCGTGGTGACGCAGTAAACCGTTAGGCGGCTGCTCCGTGGCACTTCTTGAACTTCTTGCCGCTGCCGCAGGGACATGGGTCGTTACGGCCGACGCCGGCGTAGGGATTGGCTGCAAACGCCGGCTCGGCCACGCCGCCCGCCTTCCCACCGTCGCCACGCTGCACTGACGGTGGCGGAGGCTCGCCGGTCGTGACGAGACCGTCTGCCGCGGCTTTCGAGGCGACTATGGGAGCCTGACGACGACTCGCTCCCGGCAAGCCCCCTGCCGGTCCTGTCACCCCGCGACTCGGAGCACGCTGCATCCCGGGCGGAGGCGCCGGATCGACCTGGATCTGCAGCTTGAACCAGCGTTCGGCGAACTTCGCCTGGAGATCGTGCATCAAGCCCATGAACATCTCGAATGCTTCCTGCTTGTACTCGACCAACGGGTCCTTCTGCCCCCAGGCCCGGTAGTAAATGCCTTCGCGCAGCTGATCGAGGTCGTACAGATGGTCTTTCCACTGCTCGTCGATCACGCCGAGGGTCACGTGTGACAACGCCTGCTCGTCGAGCTTCGTCGCACCGATGCGCGCCTCGATATCGCGCAAATAGCGGAGCTTTTCCTGGAACGCCTCGCGTCCCGCTTGGTGTGCCACGCGCACCAGCTCGTCGCGCGTTCTGACCTTGGTGGGATCGGTCACCCCCGGAATTGAGATCAGGAATTTCTGCAGGAACTCGGTGTCGATCAGCTCCCGGTCCCATTGACCGGGATCGTCGTACTCGGCGATCAAGGCATCGGCCAGGCGCTCGACCGCGCCGTCGATCATCCGCTGGGCCTCGGCTTTGAGCTCCTCACCGCCCTCGAGCGCATAGAGCCGCTGTGAGTAGATAACCGCGCGCTGCTCGTTCATGACTTCGTCGAACTGCAGCAGCCGTTTGCGGGCCTGGAAGTTCTGCAGCTCGACGCGCTTTTGTGCCTGACCAATCGCGGCCGTCACCCACGGATGGGTGATGACCTCGCCTTCTTCGGCTCCGGTGCGGTCCATGATCCGCGCAATCCGATCCGAGCCGAACAGCCGCATGAGGTCGTCTTCGAGCGACAGGTAGAAAATGCTCTGGCCCGGATCGCCCTGGCGCCCGGACCGGCCGCGCAGCTGGCGGTCGATGCGCCGTGCCTCGTGTCGCTCCGTCCCGATGATGACCAGACCGCACGGGGGATCTTCGTTGCACTTGTGCTCTTTCAGCTGTGCGTCGGTAAAGTCGGGCTTTTCCAACATCTGGCCGAACGGCGCCTCGCGCGACTTGATGCCGCACACCTGACATTTCTTAACGCCGGGACCGAGTTTGATGTCGGTGCCGCGGCCGGCCATGTTGGTCGCGATCGTGATCGCGCCGGGCTGACCCGCCTGCGCCACGATCTCGGCCTCTCGCTCGTGGTACTTGGCGTTGAGCACCTCGTGCTTCAGCCCCCGCCGTTTCAACAAGCGTGCGAGCGTCTCGGAGACCTCGACGTTGGTCGTACCCACCAGAATCGGCAGGCTGCGCTTATGCTGGCGCTCCACCTCCTCCATGATCGCGTCGTACTTCTCCTTGCGCGTTTTGTAGACGAGGTCGTGCTTGTCCACGCGGCGCACCGGACGATTCGTCGGGATGACCGAGACGTCGAGCTTGTAGATCTGGTGGAACTCGGTCTCTTCCGTCTCGGCGGTGCCCGTCATGCCGGAGAGCTTCTCATACATGCGGAAGTAGTTCTGAATCGTGATCGTCGCGAGGGTCTGTGTTTCCTCGCGCACGGCCACGCCTTCCTTCGCCTCGACGGCCTGGTGGAGCCCGTCGGACCAGCGGCGGCCCGGCATCAGCCGGCCCGTGAACTCGTCCACGATGAAGACCTGCCCCTCCTGCACGACGTACTCGACGTCCTTCTCGTACAGCGCGTGCGCCTGCAGCAGCTTGTGGATGATGTGCAGCGTCTCGCTCTTTGCGGCGTACTCCGCTTCCACGACGCGGCGGCGCTCGATTCGCTCGGCCGGCGTCAGATCGTGATCGTGCTCGAGCTCATGGACGGCGTGCGAGATGTCCGGCACCACGAACAGGGTCGGGTCCTGCGGGGACATCGTCTCGACACCCTGATCGGTGAGGTGGACCGAACGGCCGCGCTCATCCATGACGAAGAACAGGTCGTCCTCGACGTCGCGCATCTTCTGGTCACGCGCAGGGAGCTTGCGGTCCGCGAGGCGGTCGAGCTCGACACGCTGTACGAGGTGCTTGACACCCTGCTCGTTCAGCAGCTTCAGCAGCTTCTTGTTCTTGGGCATGCCAAGCTGCGCCTTGTAGAGCAGCTTCGCGCCTTCATAGTTGGTGTCGGTACTCTGCAGCAGCGGCTCGCCGCGGGCGATGAGATCATTCACGATCCCGGTTTGCTTGCGGACCAGCTGCACGACCTGCGCGTTGTACTGCGCGTATTTCTCATCCGACTCGGCGCCGACCGGACCCGAGATGATCAACGGGGTCCGCGCTTCGTCGATGAGGATCGAATCGACCTCGTCGATGATCGCGTACACATGGCCGCGCTGCACGCGGTGCTCCAGGCTGAACACCATGTTGTCGCGCAGATAGTCGAAGCCGAATTCGTTGTTGGTCCCGTACGTGATGTCGCATAGGTAGGCGGCGCGCCGCTCCGGCGTCGACGGCTGCGTGTCGTCGATACAGCCGACCGTCAAGCCGAGCCACTTGAAGAGGTGGCCCATCCACTGCGAGTCGCGCCGCGCGAGGTAATTGTTGACCGTGACGAGGTGTGTGCCCCGCCCCGCGAGCGCGTTGAGGTACAGCGGCAGCGTGGCGACCAGCGTCTTTCCCTCACCCGTCGCCATTTCCGCGATCTTGCCCTGATGCAGCACGATGCCGCCGATGAGCTGCACGTCGTACGGCACCATGTCCCACTTCAACGGGTGCCCGGTGACGATGACCTCGGTCCCGAGCAGCCGGCGCGCCGCTTCGCGGACGGTCGCGAATGCCTCAGGCAGCAGATCGTCGAGGGTGCGCTGCAGCTCTTTGACGAACGTCTCTTCCGCCCTTGCCAGCTGGCTGCTGAGATCGGCACGCTTCTCGGGGTCGGGACAGTCGTGCTTTTCCTGCTTGACGCGCTCGACCTCCGCCTGGAGCGCTCCCGTGCGCTGCGCGATCATCTCGCGGAACCGGGCGGTCTGTGCCTGAAGCTCGCTGTCGCTGAGATCCTTGAGACGCTCTTCGTGCTTGTGAATCGCATCCACGATCGGCTGGATGCGCTTCAGCTCGCGGTCGAATCGCGTCCCGAAGATCTTGGTGAACAGACGGTTTGCCATATCCCTCTAGCGGTAAAGCCCCCGGGCCGCGATGTACTCGCGGACCGGCTCAGGCACTAAATATCGGATGGAACGCCCCTGCTTGACGCGCTCGCGGACCTGGGTGGCGGAAAGGTCGATGGTGGGTACCGGGATCACCCTGCTGATGAGGGGGTGTCGCGGGACCGTCGCCCCGGGCCGTGCGAATACGACAATGTCGGCGAGCCCAGGCAGGGCTTCCACTTCCCACCAGGCGGCCAGGTCCCGGGCCGCGTCCGCCCCTAGCAATAACGTGAACCGGTTCCCCTGCTCCCGCTCCGCCAGCGCGCGCAGCGTGCGGACGGTATAGGAGGGCGTCGGCAAACCCAGCTCCACCCGCTCGACCCCCAGCCGCGGATTGCCCGCCACCGCCAGATCGAGCATTTCGGCGCGCTGCTCGGCGGTTGCCTGATGCGCCGCGCGCTTGAACGGCTGCTCCCGGGCCGGCAGAAAGCGAATCGAGGAGCCGTTGCCCAGCGCGTCGGCCGCTGCTTCCGCCACGATCAAATGCGCCACATGGACGGGGTCGAACGATCCCCCGAACAGCGCGTTCACACCGCTCAGGAGGGAGTCGCGCTGGAGTCCGCGACCACGGGACAGCTGCGGTCGAGCTGCGCCGCGTTCGGGTAGTAGCGCCGCAGATGCGCGCAGGTTTCCTGCTTCTCCTCTTTGTAGCCAATGGCCTGATAGCTGTCCACCAGCCGCAGCAGCGCGTCGGGCGCGCGCGCGGCATTCGGGTAGTTGGCGATCACATCCTTGAAATAGATGATCGCCGAATCGAATGCCTTGCGGCGGAAGTAGAACAGGCCGGTCTTGTACGCCTTCTCCGCAAATTGATTCTCGAGCCGCTGCACGTGGGGGCGCGCGCGCCCCGCCGCCTCGCTCTCCGGATAGCGGGCCGCCAGCTCCTGGTAGATCGCCAATGCGGTCTCACCGTAGCTCGGGTCGAGCTCGGGGCGATGCCACAGCTTCAGATTGGCGTCGCCTGCGCGCAGCAACGCGGTGGGGGCGTACTCGGAAGTCGCAAAATCGTCCGCGACCTTACGGAAGTCGGACGCCGCCTGCACGTACTCACCCATCTGGAAGGAACACTCGGCGAGGTAATAGCGCGTCTGCGCCAGCTGGGGTTGGCTGGGCCCGAACTCGTATGTCAGGCGCTGCAGACCCAACTGGGCGTGCCGGAAATCGCCGCGCCGGAACTGCTGCATCGCATGATCGAGACCGACCGCCGGATCCGGTGCCGGCGGTGGCTGTTTCGCCAAGCGCCGGCCCGGATGGCAGGCGACGCCCGCGACGAGCAACCCACAGGCCAACACTTCCAAGATTCGCTGCTGCCTCATTCCGGCTCAGCCTTTCCCAACTTGTTGAGCTTTTCCTGGGCTCGCTGGGAGATCGTGTCTCCCGGCGTGCCGCCCGCAAGCGCCTGCTGATAACTGTCCATCGCGCCGGCGATATCGCCCTGCGCGAGGCGCACATCGCCAAGGCCGAGGAATGCGGCGCGCACGACGTCCGGCGATGCTCCCGGCGCCGTAGCGCGCCGGAACCAATCCTCCGCGTCGCCCGGTCGCCCGTTCTCGAGCGCCATCTGTCCCGCGACGAGCGCGCAGAGCCCCAGCCCTTCCCGCGCCGGCTCGACGACCGACGCCGCGCGTTGCCGGCGGATGACCCCTTCAAAGACACGCACGGCGGTGCTGCAGTCTCTGACCCGGACAAGCATCATCCCGTATACGTACAGTAGCGAGTCGGCGCGGGCCGCGTCGACGGCCGACGCCGCTGCAACCGGCAAGAGGGCCGCTGCTTCGGCCGTATCGCCGCGATCGACCGCATCGAGCGCCGCCAGCACGACATAGCGGCCCAGCGGGCGCCGCGGGGCCACCTCGCGCAGGCCCGTCAACGCGCTCGCCAGGGCCGTCCGGTCGTTGGCCGTGAGGGCAGCGCGCGCCACGCGGTCCAGACCGTCCGCCGCTTCGTCTGCGCGCGAGCGATCACGCTTGGCAAGAGTGCGGTACGCATCCGCCGCGAGCTCGTAATCTTCGGCGTGCATGGCGGACGCCCCGACCTTCGCGAGCAAGCTTGCGCTGCTCGCGTTCGCTTTACGGGCGAGCTCGTACTCTGCGAGCGCGTCCACATACGCGCCGGCCGCATAGGCGCGGTCGCCGAGCTCTTCGTGGTTGGACGCGGAGCGCGTGCATGACACAACAAGCAGCAGCAGCGTGATCCCGGCGCGCTTCATTTCCTTTTCTTCTTTGTCGGCGCCGGCTCGTCCAGCATCGCGTCCTGAGCGGCGCCGGCGCCTACCGGGGTGACGTCGGAGCGGGACAGCAGCGCGAGGTAGGCCTCCACGCGAGGATCTTCCGGCCGCCTGGTGCGCAGCTCTTCCCACACGGCCCGCGCACCCAGACCGTCGCCGGCGAGATAACAGGCGAGTCCCAGCATCGCGGCAGCGTCGAGGAACGAGGGGCGCTCGCGCACGATCCGCTGGAAGTGCTCGTGCGCGTCGAGCGCCCGCCCCGCTTCGAGCAACAGCCGTCCGAGCTTGTAGCGCAGGTCGTGAAATCCGGGACCGAGCGCGAGCGCCGCTTCATACTGCGCGATCGCCTCGTTGAGCCCGCCCGCCTCGAGGTAGGCTTGCCCCATCGCGGCGTGCTGATTGGCGAGCTTGGCCGCGACGTGACCGTGAAACCCGCCCCGGCGCTCCGTGGTGATCTGCCGGGCACGCCGCAACACGGCATTGGCCTCTTCTTCGCGCCCAAGCTCGTTGAGGACGAGCGCGCGGTGAATCAAGGCCTCGATGTAATTGGGATTCAGCGTGAGTGCGCGATCGAGCTGCTCCAGCGCCGTGTCCGGCTGTCCCACGAGCGAGTACGAAAGCCCCAGCAAATGATGCGCGTCTGCAAAGGCGCGACCCGTCGCGACGACCTCTTCGAGCAGGTGAATCGCGCCGTAATAGTCCTGCAGCTGAAACCGTTCGTTAGCCTGCTCGACTAGATGCTCGGGACTGACGTCCATGAACCTCCTCGTACCAGTCGACGAACTTCCGGATGCCCTCTTCGATCCCGACCTTGGGCCGGAACCCGAGCACGCGGCCGGCGTGCTCCAGATCCGCGTCCGTCAGCCGCACGTCGCCCGGTTGATCGGGATGCCGCTCGATCGTGGGCTCGCGGCCGAGCGCGGCGCCGATCAGCGCGATGAGGCGGTCGAGTCGTACCCGCGCGCCGCCGCCGATGTTCACGATCTCGACGCTGCCAGGACGGGCGGTCCCCGTCCACTCCAGCCCGGCGAGGACGCCATCGAGGCAGTCGGTAATATAGGTATAGTCGCGCTCGCTCGACCCATCCCCATGCATGCGGATCGGCCGCCCCCTGGCGATCAGATCGGTGAACTTGTGGATCGCGAGGTCCGGCCGCTGTCGCGGCCCGTAGACCGTGAAGAAACGCAGGCACATGATGCGCAGGGGATACAGATGAGCGAAGGCGTACGCGAGCAGCTCGCCGGCCCGCTTGCTCGCCGCGTACGGTGAAATCGGCGAGACCGCGGGCTTCTCCTCGTCGAACGGCGCCGGCGTCGCGTTCCCGTACACCGATGACGACGAGCCAAAGACGATGCGCGTCACACCCGTGCGCCGCGCCGCATCGAGCAGGCGGGCCGTCGCGGTGACGTTCGCTTCCATGTAGGAGCCGGGATCCTCGAGCGACGGACGCACCCCCGGCTTCGCGGCGAGGTGAATGATCGCCTCGACGCCCTCGAGTGGGAGCGGATCGCGGGCCACATCGGCCTCGATGAACGTGAAGCCGGACAGCTTGCTCATCCCCTGCAGATTCCGCTCTTTCACCTCGCGCGCGTAGAACGCGTCGAAGTTGTCGACCCCGGTGACCTGGACTCCTCGCGCCAGCAACGCTTCGCCGAGATGCGAGCCGATGAATCCGGCGGCGCCGGTCAGGAGCACCTTGTGCGGGGGGGGGCTCATCGCGCCGCCGCTCCCTCGCGCGCCACTACGTCACGGAAATACTCGATCGTGCGGCGCAGGCCGTCCTCCAGCGTCACCTTCGGCTCCCATCCCAGCGTCTCGCGCGCCCGCGCGATATCGGGCTGGCGCACCTGGGGATCGTCGATGGGCAGGGGCCGCTCGACCACGCTGCTCTTGCTGCCGGTCAACTTCAGCACGCGGTCGGCGAGCTGGCGAACCGTGAATTCGTGCGGATTGCCGATGTTGGTCGGCTCCGGTGTGCCGCGCTCGAACAGCCCCACGATGCCCTCGATCAAGTCATCGACGTAACAGAACGAACGCGTCTGCGACCCGTCGCCGTACACGGTGAGCGGCTCTCCGCGCAACGCCTGCACGATGAAATTCGAGACCACGCGTCCGTCGTTGGGGCGCATCCGTGGGCCGTAGGTGTTGAAGATCCGCACGATGCGCGTGTCGAGTCCGTGGAAGCGGTGATAGGCCATCGTCAGGGCCTCGGCGAAGCGCTTCGCTTCATCGTACACGCCGCGGGGGCCCACCGGGTTCACGTTGCCCCAGTACGACTCGGGCTGCGGATGGACCAGCGGGTCGCCGTAGACTTCCGACGTCGAGGCGAGCAGGAAGCGGGCTTGCTTCGCCATCGCCAGCCCCAGGGCCTTGTGGGTACCGAGGGCGCCCACTTTCAGCGTCTGGATCGGGAGCTCGAGGTAATCGACGGGGCTCGCCGGACTGGCGAAGTGGAGCACGCCGTCCAGCGGCCCTTCGACCTCGATGTAGCGCGTGACGTCCTGGTTGGCGAAGCGAAACCGTGGATGCGACCCGAGGTGCTCGAGATTCGCCGGATTACCGGTGATGTGATTGTCCATTCCCAGCACGTCGTACCCGAGCGCCAGGAATTTGTCGACGAGATGGGATCCGAGGAATCCGGCGGCGCCCGTTACGAGGACGCGCATCCGAGCCGGCGGCCGATGCTATCGTAGGTAAACCCGAGCCGGCCCAGCTTGACGGGGTCGTACAGGTTGCGCCCATCCACGATCAGCGGCCGGTTCAGCAGCTGCTTGATCCGTGCAAAATCGGGGTTGCGATACTCCAGCCATTCGGTCACGATCGCCAGCGCATCGGCGCCGCTCAGGGCGTCGTACGCGTGCGTCGCGTACTTGACGCGCGCGCCGAGGTGCCGCGCCGCGGTTTTCATGGCCGCCGGATCGTGCACCTGCACCTGCACGCCCTCGCACAACAGCGCCTCGACGAGCACCAGCGCGGGACTCTCCCGGACGTCGTCGGTCTCGGCCTTGAACGCGAGGCCCCAGATCGCGACGGTTTTCTGCTTCAGGGGACCGAGATGCCGCTTCAGCTTCTCGAACAGCACGTGCTTTTGCGCATCGTTCGCGGACTCGACGGCCTGCAGGACATCGAGCGGCACCTCGCTCTCGGTCGCGGTGCGGATCAGCGCCTTGACGTCCTTGGGAAAGCAGGAGCCGCCGTAACCAGGCCCGGGAAACAGGAACCCCTGCCCGATGCGCCGGTCGCTGCCGATGCCGCGGCGCACGTGCGTGACGTCGGCCCCGACCGCTTCGCACAGCCGCGCGATCTGGTTCATGAATGAGATGCGCGTCGCCAGCATGGCGTTGGCCGCGTACTTGGTCATTTCCGCCGACGGGATATCCATCACGATCAGCGGATTGCCGGTGCGGACGAACGGCGCATAGAGCTCTTCGATGACTTTCGCCGCGTGGTCGGAATCCACGCCCACGACGACGCGGTCCGGCTTCATGAAATCCTCGACCGCCGCGCCTTCCTTCAGGAACTCCGGATTGGAGCAGACATGGAACGGCGTCGTGGTGTGGCGCGCGATCTCCGCGCGCACCTTCTCCGCCGTCCCCACCGGCACGGTGCTCTTCGTGACGACCAACTTCGTGGCGTTCATGTGCTGCCCGATGGTCCGGGCCACGTCGAGCACGTGCTGGAGATCGGCCGAGCCGTCCTCGTCGGGCGGTGTGCCCACGGCGATGAAGATGACCTCGGAGCGCTCGACCGCCTGCGCGACGTCGGTGGTGAACCCGAGGCGGCCCTCGCGCTGGTTGCGCACGACCATGGGCTCGAGCCCCGGCTCATAAATCGGAATCTTGTTCTGCTTGAGTGAGGCGATTTTGGCCGCGTCCACGTCGGCGCACAGCACGTCATTGCCGGTTTCCGCGAGACACGCGCCCACCACGAGGCCTACATACCCGGTGCCGGCAATGGCTACCTTCACGCGCGCGGTCCTCCCTTGGGTTCACGGGGCAGCACGTGCCGCGTATCCACTGTCGCGCGTGCGTGCCGCTTCACGAGCTGGTAGTCCACCGAGCTGTGGTCGGTAATGATCATGACACAGTCGACGCTCCGCAGCGTTTCAGCGGTCAACGGCTGGGAGGACAATGTAATGCCATCTTCCTGAATCGTCGGCACGTGGGGGTCGTGATAGGACACCTGCGCGCCGCGCTGATGCAGCAAGCGGATGACGTCGAGCGCCGGACTCTCGCGGATGTCGTCGATGTTCTTCTTGTAGGCCACGCCCAGCAGCAGCACCCCGCTGCCGCGCGCGGCTTTGCCCTGCTCGTTGAGTGCGTCGACCACCTTTCCCACCCAGAACTCCGGCATCTCGGCGTTCAGCTCGCCGGCGAGCTCGATGAAGCGGGTCTTGTAATTCAACGTCCGCATCTTCCACGCGAGATAGTGGGGATCGAGCGGGATGCAGTGCCCGCCGACGCCCGGTCCCGGGGTGAACTTCATGAACCCGAACGGCTTCGTCGCCGCCGCCTCGATCACTTCCCACACGTCGACGCCGAGCTTGTCGCACACGATCGCCATTTCATTGGCGAGTCCGATGTTCACGCTGCGGAACGTGTTCTCGAGAATCTTCACGAGCTCGGCCGCTTCGGGGGATGACATGGGCACGAGTGTATCGATCGCCGGCTGATACAGCGCGAGGGCGACCTTGAGGCACGCCGGCGTGATGCCGCCGACTACCTTCGGGGTGTTGCGGGTGTTGAACCGCTCATTGCCCGGATCGACGCGCTCGGGCGAGAACGCCAGGAAGAAATCCTCGCCGACTTTGAGTCCGGTCGACTCCAACGACGGCAGCATCAGCTCGCGGGTCGTGCCGGGGTACGTCGTCGACTCGAGCACGACGAGCTGGCCCTTGCGAAGGGCACGCTTGACCGACTCGGTCGCCGCGAGCACGTAGCTCACGTCCGGGTCCTTCGTTTTGGAGAGCGGCGTCGGCACGCTGATCGAGATCACGTCGGGCTCTTTGAGGCGCCCGAGGTCGGCGGTCGCCGAGAATTGCTTCGCCTGCACCGCGTCTTCAACCGACGCGTCCAGCACGTCCTGGATGTGAGAGTGGCCGCCATTCAGCGAATCGACGACCCGGGCGTTCACATCGAAGCCCAGCACACGATAGCCGGCGCGAACCAGCTCCATCGCGAGAGGCAGGCCGACATAGCCGAGGCCAACGACGCCGAATACGGCGGTCCGGTCCTTCGCCTTGGCGAGAAGCGTATCAACCAATGTGGGTGCAGCCGCAGTCGCAGTCATGGAGTCTCCGGGGCGCCGCCACGAGCCAACGAGCGGGAGGCGGCTTCCAGCACACGGACGACGCGGACGCCGTCCTCGGCAGTCGCGCGGGGCGCCTCCACCCCTCTCGCGGCACGCACAAAATGCGTCAGCTCGGCCGCGAGCGGTTCCACGGCCGGGATCCGAGGTATAAAGATGTCGCCTTCACGGATCGCCAGGCTCTCGCCGAAGGAGCCGTATTCGGGCGGACGGTCGACACCTTTGTCGTAGATCCGCAGCTTTTCCCGGGGCTCCATGTCGTCGAACACGACCATTTTTCTGGCGCCTACCACCGTGAGCTTCCGCTCCTTGTGAGGATCGAGCCAGGACATCTGGACGTGCGCAAGCACCCCGCTCGCGAACTCCATCGCCAAAAACACGACGTCCTCGATGGCAGGCTGCAGATAACTTTTCCCGTGTGCAGCGACCCGTACAGGCTGCTCCCCAAGCAAGTAAAGTGCCACTGACACGTCATGGGGTCCAAAGCTCCACAGCGCGTTTTCGTCCTTTCGTACCTGCCCCAGGTTCACGCGCAGGCCATACAGATAGAATACTTTCCCAAGCTCGCCCTTCTGTACCATGTCCCGCAGCCGCTCCACGGCGGGATGGTAGACGAGCAGGTGACCGGCCAGCACGGGTACTCCCCGCTCCGCCCCTTTGCGCGCCACCGCCTCGGCGTCGCGTACGCTCAGGGCGAACGGCTTCTCGACCAGGACCGGCTTGCCGGCTGCTATGGCCTGCTGCGCGACAGCCGCATGGGTCGCCGCCGGCGACGCGACGATCACCGCGTCGACGGCTCCAAGCAGCGCCGCGACATCCGCCGTCACCAGCGCCGCCGGGTACTGCCGCGCGAGGCGCTCGCGAACCGTCGTATCGGTATCGCACACAGCCGCCAGCTCCGCCTCGGCCAGGCCGGCGACCGTGCGGACGTGATTGCGCCCCCAGGCCCCGGCGCCCACCACGCCGACCCTGAGGCGCTTCACCGATAGAATCCGCGGACCGCATCGATGACCCGATCGAGCTGTGCCCGGGTGAGCTCCGGGTAGATCGGCAGTGAAATTGCCTCGCGGGCGGCGCGCTCGGCCTGCGGCAGGCTGCCGTCCGCGTAGCCGAGATGTGTGAAGCAGGGTTGCCGGTGCAAGGGGATCGGATAGTACACGGCGTGTCCGATCCCTTCCTTCTTTAGATGGTTCTGCAGCTGGTCGCGCCGTTCCGCCCGCAGCGTGTACTGATGGAAGATGTGCTCGTTCGCCGGATCCACGACCGGCGCCTTGACCTGCGGGACGTCGCCAAACGCCTTCGTGTAGTAGGCCGCGTGCTCGCGCCGCTTGGCGGACCATTGCGCGAGATGCGGCAGCTTGGCGAGCAGCACGGCGGCCTGGAGCGTGTCGAGGCGCGAATTGGTGCCGACTTCGTCGTGATGATACTGCCTGGCGCCGCCGTGCAGTCGCAGCTTCTTGAGACGGTCGGCGGCCGCATCATCCGACGTCACCATCATCCCGCCGTCTCCCCACGCGCCCAGGTTCTTGCTTGGGAAGAAGGAATAGCCGGTCACCCACCCCAGCTCGCCGGCGACGCGCCACTCGCCGTCGATCTTGCGCCGGGCGCCGATCGCCTGGGCCGCGTCCTCGATGATCTTCACTCCCCGCGACTGCGCGATGGCCATCAGCTCGAGCATGTCCGCCATCTGGCCGTAGAGATGCACCGGCATGATCGCGCGTGTTCGAGACGTCACCGCGCGCTTCACCGCGGCGGGATCGATGTTGAACGTGTCGGGCTGGATATCGACGAAGACCGGCGTGCCGCCCGCGTTATGGATCGTCCCCGCGGTAGCGAAGAAGGTGAACGGGGTCGTGATCACCTCGTCGCCGGGCTTGAGATTGAGCGCGTTGAGCGGCAGCAGCAGCGCATCGGTCCCGCTCGCGCAGCCGATGCCGTGTTTCGCGTGCGAGAGGCGCGCGATTTCGGTCTCGAGCCGCGGCACGGCAGGCCCCATGATGAACTGCTGCGTCTCAACCACGCTCATGAGGCCCGAGAGCACGTCATCCTTGATCGTCGCGTACTGCGCGACGAGATCGAGCATCGGGACGCTCATGAGGCGCCCGCTTTCACCCGCGACGGCTTGGTCTGCCGCAGCGATCCGGCCGACTCCTCGTAGGTAGCCCCGCACACGCCGCACGCTGCGCGGCCCCCGCTGGGATGCAAGCGCTCCCCGCATTGGCACATCCAGCCGACGCGCCGCGCCGGGACGCCGACCATGAGCCCATAGGCCGGGACGTCGGAGGTGACCACCGCGCCAGCGCCGATAAAGACATACTCGCCCAGGGTGACGCCGCAGATGATCGTCGCATTCGCACCGATCGAGCTCCCGCGCTTCACGAGGGTGCGGCGATATTCGTTCTTGCGCGGCACATGGCTGCGCGGGTTCATCACGTTGGTGAAGACACAGGAGGGACCGCAGAACACGTCGTCCTCCAGCTCAACGCCTTCGTAGATCGAGACGTTGTTCTGGATCTTGACGTTGTTGCCGATCTTGGTGCCGGGCATCACGACGACGTTCTGGCCGAGGTTACAGCGCTCGCCGATCACCGCACCGGGCATTACATGCGAGAAGTGCCAGATCTTGGTCCCGCTGCCGATCTTTGCGCCCTCGTCGACGTAGCTGGACTCATGTGCGAAGTAGCTCAGACCCCGATGATCTTGCACTCGAGCTCCAGAGTGATGCCCGTCTTTTTCGCCACCGTCTTGCGGAGGTGCTCGATCACCTTCAGAACGTCGCTGGCGGTCGCGGTCCCCTTATTGATGATGTAATTGGCGTGTTGCGTCGACACCTGCGCGCCACCGATCGAGAAGCCCTTGAGACCGCACTCGTCGATCAGCATACCGGCGCTCTTGGTGCCGCTCGGATTCGTGAAGGTCGAGCCGCAGCACGGCTGGTCGAACGGCGTCCCCGCCTTCCGCCAGCGGAACAGCTTGGCCTGGAGCTCCTTCAACTTCGTCGGAGACTCCTCGCCGAGACCGAGCTTGGCCTCGAGCACGATGCCTTCGAGGTTGGATGAGCGGTACTTGAAGATGATCTGCTTGCGCGACAGCTGTTTGACCTTCCCTTTCGGATCCATCACCGTCACTTCGGTTACGACCTCCGCGAATTCGGCACCGTGGCAGCCGGCGTTCATGAAGATGCCGCCACCCACTGTTCCCGGAATGCCGACGAAGCGCTCGACGCCCGCGAAACCCGCATCGGCCGTGCGCCGCGCCAGGAGTGGCGTGGGCAGGCCCGCACCAACGATCGCCGTGGCACCTTTCATCTCGAAGCGGTCCAGGCCTTTCCCCATCCGAATCACAACGCCGGGGAAGCCGCCGTCTTTGACGAGCAGATTCGATCCCAGGCCCACCACGACCCAGGGCAGACCGCGCTCCTGCGCCAGATCCAGGGCGCGCGCCACATCCTCGCTGTCGGCCGGCAGCACCAGGTAGCGCGCCGGGCCGCCGATCCGCCAGGTCGTCAACCGGGCCATCGGCTCGTTCTCGAGCAGCTTGCCGCGGAATTTGATCTTGGGCGCGGCGGGCGGCGCCGCGGGCGCGGCTGTCTTGGCCGGCGCTTTCCCTACGCTCTTACGGCTGCCGCTCGTCCCGCGGTCGGGGACGGCCTTTCGGCGTTCGCTCTTTCGTGCCATTCCTGTAAGCTCCTGACGCTCCCGGTTCGACTGCGGAGCGCAATGATCGCATCACACGCGGCGCTCGCCGCGGACATGGTCGTCGTATACGGCACCCGGTGCACCAGCGCGGCGCGCCGGATGGCGTAGTCGTCAGCCTGCGTGAACTTCCCGAGCGGGGTGTTGATCAATAAATGCACGTCGCCCGACACGATCAGGTCGATCGCGTTGGGACGCCCCTCGTGCACTTTCATCACTCGCTCGGCCGGCACCCCGCGGCCACGTAGATACCGCTCCGTCCCTTCCGTCGCGAGGATCCGAAAGCCCAGCTCGTGAAAGCGCCGCGCGATCGGCAGGACGCTCGGCTTGTCGTGGTCGTTCACCGTTACAAAGACCGCGCCCGCGAGCGGCAAGCTGCCTTCCGCCGCGATCTGGGCCTTGGCGAACGCCATGCCGAAGCTGTCGGCCAGTCCCATCGCCTCCCCGGTCGACCGCATTTCCGGCCCCAACACTGTATCCACGCCGGGCAGCTTAGTGAAGGGGAAAACGGCTTCTTTGACCGCCACCCCGGCGACGGGAAGCTCATCGGGAATGCCCAAATCGTCCAGTGTCCCCCCGGCCCCCCCCCCGGCCCCCCCGGTCCCCCCGGCCCCCCCGGCCGCCCGGGCCGCCCGGGCCGCCCCGACGATGACCGCCGCGGCAAGCTTGGCGAGCGGCACCCCGGTGGCCTTGCTCACAAACGGTACGGTCCGCGAGGCCCGCGGATTGACCTCCAGAACGTACACGACCCCATCCTTGATGGCGTACTGAACGTTCATGAGCCCGACCACCCCGAGCGCCTTCGCGAACGCCTGCGTATGGCGGCGCATCTCCTCCAGCTGCTGGTCGCCGATCAGGTAGGGCGGCAACACGCAGGCCGAGTCGCCCGAGTGCACCCCGGCATCCTCGATATGCTGCATCACGCCGCCGATGACGCACCGCTTCCCGTCGGCGATCGCGTCGACGTCGGCTTCGAACGCGTCCTCGAGGAAGTGGTCGATCAGCACCGGATGCTCCGGCGCCACGCGCGCGGCTTTGACGAAGTACTCGCGCAGCGAGCCGTCGTCGTAGACGATTTCCATGGCGCGGCCGCCGAGCACGTACGAGGGACGCACCAGCACGGGGTACCCGATCCGCTGCGCCACGGCGACCGCCTCGTCGACCGAGCGCGCGATGCCGTTGGGCGGCTGCGTGACGCCGAGGCTGTCGGCCAGCTGCTCGAAGCGCTCGCGATCCTCGGCGATGTCGATCGCGTCGGGAGACGTGCCGAGGATCCGCACGCCGGCAGCGGCCAGCGGCTGGGTGAGCTGCAACGGCGTCTGGCCGCCGAGCTGCACCACGACTCCTTTGGGCTTCTCCCAGCGCGTGATTTCCAGGACGTCTTCGAACGTGAGCGGCTCGAAGTACAGTTTGTCGGAGATATCGAAGTCGGTCGACACCGTCTCCGGATTCGAGTTGATCATGATCGTCTTGTAGCCGAGCTCGCGGAACGCGAGCCCCGCGCGGACGCAGCAGTAGTCGAACTCGACGCCCTGCCCGATGCGATTGGGACCGCTGCCGAGAATCACGATGCCCTGCTCGCCGAGGGGCTCGGATTCGTTTTCTTCGTCGTAGGACGAATACAGATACGGCGTCGACGACGGGAACTCGCCCGCGCAGGTGTCGACAGTCTTGTACGCCGGGTGAATGCCGAGCTTCCAGCGTTGCTCACGCATCGCGGTCTCGGTGGTGTCGCGCAGGACGGCGAGCTGCCGGTCCGAGAACCCCAGGCGTTTCATCCGCTTGAGATCGGGTCCGCTGACGGTGCGCAACGCGGTGAACCAGTGCTCCGCTTCGACCAACTCTTCGAGTTGATAGAGGAACCAGGGATCGATGTCGGAGGCGTGCGCCATCTCTTCCACGGATAGACCGGCCTCGAACCCGCGCTTGATCTGGAAGATCCGCTCCGGCGTCGGTGTGCGGAGCGCGACGCGCAGGTCTTCGGGCGAGGCGCTCGTCAGCCGGTCGTCCGCGAGCGTCGCGCCCACGATCCACCCCGGCCGGCCGATCTCCAGCGCCCGCAGCCCCTTCTGGAAGGCTTCCTTGAAGGTGCGGCCGATCGCCATCGTCTCGCCCACCGACTTCATCTGCGTCGTCAGCCGGTAGTCCGCCCGCGGGAATTTCTCGAACGCAAAGCGGGGGATTTTGACGACGACGTAGTCGAGCACCGGCTCGAACGAAGCGGGCGTCGTGCGCGTGATGTCGTTGGGCAGCTCGTCCAGCGTGTACCCGACCGCGAGCTTGGTGCCGATCCGCGCGATGGGAAACCCCGTCGCTTTCGATGCCAGCGCGGACGAGCGTGACACGCGCGGATTCATCTCGATCACGAGCATCTCGCCGTCTGCCGGGTTGACGGCGAACTGAATGTTGCAGCCGCCTGCCTCGACGCCGATCTCGCGGATGATGGCGATCGCGGCGTCGCGCATGCGCTGGTATTCGCGGTCGGTAAGGGTCATGGCGGGCGCGACCGTGATCGAGTCGCCCGTGTGTACCCCCATCGGATCGAGATTCTCGATGGAGCACACGATCACGACGTTGTCACGGCGGTCGCGCATGACCTCGAGCTCGAACTCCTTCCACCCGAGCACGCTGCGCTCGATGAGCGTCGAGTGCACCGGCGACAGCTCCAGCGCGTGCTCCACCGCCTCCCCGAACTCGGCGCGGTTGTACGCCACGCCGCCGCCGGTACCGCCCAGCGTGTATGACGGGCGGATGATCGCCGGGTAGCCGATCTCCGCCACGACTTCCAGCGCCGCATCGACCGACTTCACGGTATGGCCGATCGGCGTCGCCAGGCCGATGCGCCGCATCGCCGCGCTGAACTCGGCGCGATCTTCGGCCATGCGGATGGCGCGGGCATTGGCGCCGATCAGCTCGACACCGTGCTGCTCGAGCGTCCCGTCGGTGGCGAGCGCCATCGCCACGTTCAGCGCGGTTTGACCCCCCATCGTCGGCAACAGCGCGTCCGGCTTCTCGCGCTCGATCACCTTGCGCACCCACTCAGGCGTGACCGGCTCGATGTAGGTGCGGTCGGCCAGTTCGGGGTCGGTCATGATCGTCGCGGGATTGGAGTTCACCAGAATGACGGTGTAGCCTTCCTCTTTCAGAGCCTTCACCGCCTGGGTTCCCGAATAGTCGAACTCCGCCGCCTGGCCGATCACGATCGGCCCGGATCCGAGCAGCAGGATTCGCCGGAGGTCAGTTCGTTTGGGCATTGAGCACGTCCCGCAGCGTATCGTCCAGCGAGCGGCGCGGAGACCATCCCGTCGTGGCCCGCAATTTCGCGCCATCCCCCACCAGGTGTGGAATATCGGCCGGCCGCATCAGCTCGGGGTCCGCCTCGGGAATCGCGCGCACGCCGAGCAGCTCGGCCATCCGGAACAGCACGTCCTCGAGACGCGTCCCGTGCCCGGAGGCGATGTTGTACACCTCACCGGCCTCTCCCTGCCTGAGCAGTCGCACATAGGCGTCCACAACATCCTGAACGTGCAGCAGATCGCGCACCGGCTCGAGATTTCCGACCTTCACGACCGGCGCCCCGATCTTTTTGGCGAACAAGAGCCGCTGGGCAAAGGCGGGAATGACGAATCCCGCCTCCTGACCCGGGCCGGTGTGCGCGAATGATCGCGCCACGATGACACGTAACCCGGAGCGGCGCCATGCCTCGAGGGCCGCCACTTCCGCGCCCAGCTTGCTGGCCGCGTACGGCGAGCAGGGCGCCGGTGTCTCGGTTTCGCGGCGCGGGACGGACTGCCCGCGCCCGTACACTTCGCCCGTGGACACGACGAGGACAACGGGGTCAGCCTGGTCCCTGCGACGGGCCTCCGCCAGGACGTGCACGAGGCGCGCCGTTCCGCCGGCATTGATGTCCCACGCGACACCCGGGTCGCGCAGCGACACCGTCCCCGATGAAATCGCGGCGAGGTGCACCACCGCGTCGTAGGGAAGATCCACGCATTGACGAACCGACTCGGAATCGGTGATCTCGAGCGGCAGCCAGCGCACGCAGGCGCGCTCCTCCGGGGTCAGCCCGTCCTCGCGCTGCGGCTCCGACGGCCGCACGGCGCCGTAGACTTCGCGGCCATCATCCAGCAGCCGGCGGACGAGCCATCGGCCCACGAAGCCGTCTGCACCCGTGACCAGCACCTTCACGCGAGCCGCTCCAGGTCGGCATCGACCATCATTTCGACGAGTTGCGTAAAGCTCACGCGCGGTGACCAGCCGAGCTCCTTGCGAGCGCGGCTCGCGTCCGCGAGCAGCACGTCCACCTCGGCAGGCCGAACGAACCGTTGATCGATCCTGACGTACTGCTGCCAGTCGAGCCCGACATGACTGAAGGCCGCCGCGCAGAGATCGCGAACTATGTGCATCTTGCCGGTTCCGACCACGTAGTCCTTCGGTTCCGGTTGCTGCAGCATCAACCACATCGCCTCGACGTAATCGCCCGCGAATCCCCAGTCGCGCCCCGAGTCGAGATTGCCGAGTCGCAGCTCGTTCGCTTTGCCGAGCTTGATGCGGGCGACCGCATCGGTGACTTTGCGCGTCACGAATTCGAGCCCGCGGCGCGGCGATTCGTGATTGAAGAGAATACCGCTGACCGCGTACAGGTCGTAGGACTCTCGATAGTTGACCGTGATCCAATGACCATAGGCCTTCGCGACCCCGTAGGGCGAGCGGGGATAGAAGGGCGTGGTCTCGCGCTGCGGCGTTTCCACCGCCTTGCCGAACATTTCCGAGGAGCTTGCCTGATAGAAGCGCGCGTGCGGATGCGCGAGGCGAATGGCTTCGAGCAAGCGCGTGACGCCGAGCGCCGTGAACTCCCCTGTCAGCACGGGCTGCGTCCAGGATGTCGGGACGAAGCTCTGGGCGGCGAGGTTGTAGACCTCGTCGGGCTTGGCGTCACGGATCACGGTGGTGAGCGAGTGCTGGTCGAGCAGGTCGGCCGCGACCACGTGCACGCGGTCCAGGAGATGCCCGATGCGCTCGTAGGAGTCGTGCGAGGTGCGCCGCACAACGCCGATGACCTCGTACCCCTTGCTGAGGAGCAGCTCGGCGAGATAGGAGCCGTCCTGCCCCGTCACCCCGGTAATCACGGCGGTCTTGCCCGATTTCCGGGGTTGTCGAGTCTCGGTGGCCTGTTTAGGTTTAGGCCTCTTTGCGGCTTCCCTTGAACTCATTTGTCGTCGGATCGAACTATGGCTCGAGTGTGTGAGATTTGTGGCAAAGGTCCCATCACGGGACACAACATCAGCCACGCGAACAACAAGACCCCCCGCCGCTGGTACCCCAACCTACAGCGCGTCCGCGTCGTGGTGAACGGCGTGGTTCGCCGGATCCGCGTGTGCACGCAATGCATCAAGTCCAACCGGGTGGCGAAAGCTTCATAAAAAAAGGGGACCCGTCGGGTCCCCTTGTGTGTTGCCCTTCCCGCCGTCTCGTTTCACTCACTCAATAATTCGATCCGGGCCACGTCGGCGCCATCACCGACGCGATGCCCCAGTTTGACGATCCGGGTATACCCACCGGGCCGCGCGGCGAACCGCTTGCCGATCTCGGCGAACAGTTTGGT
>WNGO01000783.1_pt1 | contig 22067 bp, 15 predicted proteins | sample 5400511 | NCBI WGS metagenome assembly WNGO01 (sample SAMN13153380, study PRJNA577476) | soil metagenome | isolation source: 20 cm soil or saprolite under Garry oak tree replicate 2 | place: USA:California | collected 2016-06-15 | reverse complement strand
AAGTGATGGTTCCCGCGGTGGTCGCCCGCCACGAAGCAAAATATTTCGTGGTCGGGGGGCAGCACAATCCCATCCAACTCGCTTCCCTGATTGCTCAGAATAAGGTGAAAGAACTCCAAGCGGATCTCAGTGAACTATCCGAGTTGATGAACCAGTTTGATCCCCTCTTTTCTGAAAGTATTGATCCTGGTGAGCAGGAAGCGTTCGAGCTGATGCTGGCAGGCCGATGCCCCGAACATCGATTCTGCTCGGCGGACGCTAGACCTCTGCAGGCTCTGGCCATGCTTGACATGAGCGATCGTGGTATTTCGCTTGAAGAGTTGCTGCAGAAAATGGGGCAATCGAAGCGCCTCGACGAGCATTTCACAAAGGCGTATCTCGAACGGCAGATCAGAGAAGGCCAGAGGCGGCGGATCCAGGGTGACGGACTGTCCCTAAAATCTAGATTCCGGATTTGAAAGTTCGGGATGGTATCCATCCGAGCCTCGGTTTGATTGGATTGACCATTTGTAGCTTGAGATAGCTCTTGGCCCAGACAGTACAAAAGCAGTATCGCCACTGGTATTCGTCAGCATCGCTCGGGCGTGGGAAGAGTCGGCGAGTTGTGCTGCGCCATCGACTCGCACGTTGACCGGACGTTTCTATTTGAAGTATTCTTGCCCCCCGCTGCCCAGAAGATTCTTCGAGCGGTGCATCATGAGCAACTTTCCGCCGAAATTCAATTCGATTACTCGCCTCACGAAAGGAGTGTTATGCCCAGAAAAATCGATCCGCTCAATAAAAAGCTCTACGGTTCAGTAACGGCAATGTTAACGGTGACCGACGTGAAAGCGGCAGCCGACTTTTATCAAAAGGCATTCGGCTTTGCCAAACGGGGGATCATGAATGGTCCAGACGGCAAGGCGATCCATGCCGAGCTGACGCTCCGCGGCACGACTTTAATGTTGGGGCCGGAAATGCCGCAGATGGGTTCCCGCAGCGCGAAAACAATTGGCGCCTCGCCGACGAGTTTGTATCTGCTGACGGAGAACGCAGACAAGACGGTTGCCAAGGCCGTAAAGCTCGGTGCCGCGCCCAAGGGACCCGTGATGGATATGTTTTGGGGCGACCGCTGTGGAACCGTTGTCGATCCCGAGGGTTACACTTGGATGGTCGCTACCCACATTGCACAACCCACACCTAAGGAAATGCAACAGAAGATGAAGGAACAAATGGTCAGCCAACAGGCAGCCCGCGCTGCGAGTGCCTCCTGATCTCTCTTATTTCAAACGATTTCAAACCATTCCAATCAGGCTTGCGGGGGCGATCGGGCATAGACACAATAAACATTTCAGCGAATGCCCGGCCAGCGAGAGGAGATGCTGTCGTACAGCGATAGCAACCCTCGTCGCGCCTCCTGCTGAGTGACGGCAATCCGGAAACTACCCGCTCCGAGCGAACTTACTAGCCCCTTACTAGCCCGAGTTTACCGCCCCCAGAGGGCGAATACGAGTCTAAGCCGCTACTGGTGCGGTCGCGGTCTATGTAGGGTTGTATGACCTACGAGCTGCGATATTGACGAGTTGGCGCTGGGTTGGGTCCATGTCAGCCAGGACGGTTCGAGCAAAAGGCTTCTGGGAGCCAGATGCTCCTTGGTCCGGCGCCCAACCTCAGCAACCCCGATAATTCCATGTAGAATACCCAGAGTCCCAGCGCTTTCGCTCGATGTTTGACGAGGTCGGAAGGCATCCCGGCATATGCACTGCGACTTCCCGAGAACAACTGGCGGCGGAAGAAGCCCTGATTTTAAAACAATGCGGGCTTGCGTGCTCCACGATGTGCGGGCTCTGGCGGTACGAAACGTACCAACTCCCCAGCTGGGGCCCCGCGACGTGCTGCTCCGCGTGGCGGCGGTGGGGCTTTGCGGCACCGACCTGCACATATACCAAGGCGAGGCCAACTACAACATGGACGAGAGAGGACAGCCTGTGCCTCTCACTCGTCACCCGCAGATTCTCGGCCACGAGATCTCAGGGAAGGTCGTTGCAGTGGGCGCAGAGGTCAGTGATCTGCGCGAAGGCGACCTCGTTGCGATCGATCAGGGCCTGAATTGTATGAGCCGGGGGCGGCAAGCGCTCTGCGAATACTGCGCGAGTGGAGACTCTCATCAATGCGAGTTTTACGCCGAGCACGGCATCACAGGCGCTCCTGGCGGTCTCGCTGAGTTCATCGCCATCCCAGCCGTTAACGCTATTTCGGTTAATTCGGAGCTCGAGCCCGTGCAGGCAGCGCTGACTGAGCCTCTTGCCTGCGTCGTTCATTCCATGAACGCCCTCGCCCGGGCGGCCAGCGCGCGTTACAGCCTCGCTGCCGAAATACCCGAGCGGCGTGTGCGGGCGGCAATGATCCTCGGTGCCGGGCCAGCCGGGCTTCTTTTCACTCAGTATCTCCGGCGCGTGCTCGGTTTCGATGGACTGTTGCTCGTGAGCGAGCCAAACGCGCGGAAACGTGACTTGGCGGCGGCGTTCGGAGCCGAAGTCATCGACCCGGCATCACAGGACATCATTGAGGCGGTTGGTGAGCGGACCGGTGGCCGCATGGCCGAGCTCGTGATCGAGTCATCGGGCGCCGGACGCGTCTTCTCCCTTCTTCCCGGCGTCCTCCGCAAGCAAGGTACGCTGCTGCTCTACAGTCATGGCCACGGCGGCATCGACTTAAGCGTGCTGAACGGGCTGCAGTACAAAGAACCGGTCCTCGTGTCGCCAGTCGGTGGTTCGGGCGGGTTTGACGAGAACTGCCGCCCAGCAGTCTACCGACGTGCACTCCAGCTCCTCGAACGGGGAACCGTAGACGTTGCGCCATTGCTCTCACATCGTTATCACACCCTTGACCAAGTCAAACACGCGTTCGACCAAGACTTTGCTCGTCCCGAGTACATCAAGGGAGTCGTCGAACTCCTCCACGGCAAAGTCGTATCATAAATCCCAGGCTTGCACGCGGCAATCAATGCTTAAGCCAGCTGCGTCCGAACTAATTCCCACGCGGAACGCGCCTGCAGGCGCTTCCAGAATTCCAACAGTCGCCTTTTCGATCCGCAGCAAGAAGCGTTTGCGGCTAAAACGGCTGATTTCCCAACACGTACGCGCAGGGGTCGCAACGCACGATTTCCGCAATTGAGAGACAATGAATAAGAATGTTCACCGACGCTCCTCCCCGGAAAAGCAACGTCGGATCCTTTCTCGACAGCGACCGGCGCAATGCAACCCCTTTGCCGTCCGGCGCACGGCTTTTAACCAGCGCAGACTCGATCGAGGCGGCAATGAAGGACGGTACAACCAGAGATGTTCAGCGCGCCTGCATGGGGTTTCTTCGAATTGCCTCCAACTTTTACCGCGTGCCGGAATGCAGCGTCCGTTGCCGCCCGACCGCTCAGAGCGCGGGAGCGCTCGATTGCCGAGCTTTTTGGCGACTACGACCCGGATACGCTGGTGATCCGTGTTTGGAAACGGACCGCGATACGCAAAGAGATCACCTCCTTCGGCACCTTCCTTAGCGACTCTGTGTCACGAGTTTTGTCATCACCTGGATTTCCACCGGTTCGGATTCCGCGATTCCTGGCACACTCGCGGATTCTATGAGCGGACCGCTTTGCTGTACCACCACGCGAGAGGGACACCGCCAAAGAAGCTCGTCTGGGTGCCAGTGCGCGGCCGGTGCTGGCGGATCGATTGGCTACGCACGAACCACGGTCACTGAGCGGCGAGGCCGCGATTCGTTGCGGCGACATCACGCATTCTTGTCGGAATCTTGTATATGTTCGTGGGCGGCTATGTGCGGTGGCCGTGACGCCGCGTGGGATCCGTTATTAGCTACGCATTGCGAGAGATGTCCGCTCTTGATTCTTCCTGCTGGACCTTCAGCTAAGGCGCGAGGTGAGTCGTCGGACCGAAGAGGCCATGTCCCGTCGAGAAACGAAGCCAGTCTTTGGGCGTCGAGAACGAAAAGGATGTTTCGTTTCCGCGAAATCAAACCTTCCTTTTCTAATCGTCTCAACACGCGGCTGGTGTGCTCGGGAGTTACCGCGAGCAACTCCGCGATTTCCCATTGTTTGAGAGGTATCGGTAAGCTCCGATCAGTTCCCGAGTGCATATCGCGAATTACAAAAGCATCAAAGAGAAGTTTGGCGAGCCTATATTGAGCAGTCCGCGAGACTACATCGATCATAAGTTCAAGATGGGCATGAACTTCTCGCGCCTGCATCTCTTGTAAATACCGGCAGAAGTCCAAATTGGTGCTTAGTAAGCCGTCAAGTTCGGTCGCCGATACACGCCTCAGGCTACAAGGAGTCACAGTCGACGCGGTCGCCGGATAAACCGTACTAAGAATAACCGCTGCTGTTCCGAGTAACGAACCGGGCCCGCGCAAACCCACAATGAGCTCCTTCCCCGATGGATTAATGCAAGTTAGTTTTGTAATTCCCGAAGCGACAAAGTACGCACATTCTGCCCGGCTACCCTGTTGGAACAAGCGGACCTTGGCGGGGTATTCCGCTGCTGGAAACAGGGAAAAGTCCCTCTCCCCGCGGCTGCTTTGTGAACCGCCCAGGCGCAGTTTTGCTTGATCCATAGTTGTCGCGTTTCTAGCTGAAGGCTCAGGATCTTGGCGTTGTTTCGACAGCACGAGACTATGGCCTAGGAGACACATCCCCGCTCGACTCAATCCATGGTTCCGCTAATGGGATTACGCGGAGGCAAGGGGAAATCATGGCGGCTCCTTCGGCTGCGGATGATTGGGCGACTCGAATGATGGTGTAAATCGGGTTTATACCTGATTTCCGGCCAACGCTCTTTCTGATGTCACCCCGTCGACAGTTGATCTGTATCAAGAAAACGCATAACGGAGATCAATGCAACCCGCAGCTGCCTCGATCCATACTGCCGGGCGATTACCAATGATCGATAATCCGGCCAGCAGCGCGACAACGAAGGAAAAAGTTGAATTCCAGCCGATCACCCCCGTCAGCCTTCGGGAGATGGTTCTGACGAGACTTCGAGAAGCGATTTTGCGCGGCAATCTTTTGCCGGGCCAGAGACTGACCGAAACCTTGCTCAGCAGACAGATGCAAGTCGCACAAAACGTTGTCCGCGAAGCACTGCAAGAGTTGGAGTTCCAGGGATTCGTTGTTCGGGTTCCCAACAAAGGCACGTTTATAACGGACTACTCGCTAGAGGACATCAATCAAATCTACCGTTTCAGGATGGAGCTTGAGGGTTTAGCCGTACAGCTGGCGCGCGAAGCTGGCAGGCCCAATGGCGAGGATCTTGAGAGCCTCGAACAGGCCTGGGATGGGATGAAAGCCGGCGCTGAAGCAGGCGACTTCTGGGCATTCTCCAGGAGCGATTTGGAGTTCCACGAAACGCTGTGGCGGATGTCCGGAAATCGGTGCGTGGAAAAGGCCTTGCGTGCCGTGGCCACCCCGCAGTTTGCCTACGTTCTGATCCGATCGTTTCGCCACACTCGGCTTAACTTGCCGGCTATCGCTCACCAGCATCGCGAAATTATCAACAAAGTGAAAACTGCCGAGCCGTCGGCTTGCCGGGAATTCCTGGAGGAAATGACCCGCGATTTCTGGCGGCAAATTAGAGAAAACGTAGCAGCGCCAGAATGACTTTCTCATTTCTCTTCTCGCGTCGTGAATCGTTGGTTTACAGGAGGAGCCATGTCATCGAAGAAAAGGAGGACAACGATACTCTCTCTGGTCCTTTCGACGGCGGCATGGGGAAGCCTGCCGCAACAACTTGCCCAGGCGCAGACTGTGAACGGCGCCTTTCACGGGACGGTGATTGATTCCACTGGCGCCGTAGTCCCTGGGGCAACCGTGGAGGTGACCAATTTAGCTACCGGCCTGACGCGGAACGCCAGCGCCAACCAGGCAGGGTTTTACACCATCACGCAACTACCTCCGGGCCAGTACTCCGTGACCGTTTCGAAAACAGGCTTCGCGAAGGTGTTACAGTCGCGCGTCGAACTCCTCGTTAACCAAGACGTGGAGGCAGATTACACGCTAAATGTGGGTGCAGTAACACAGCACGTCGAGGTTACGTCTGCTCCCCCAGCGCTTGAAACGGCCAATGCGACATTGGATCAGGTGATCGGTTCCAAGCAAGTGGTTGATCTTCCGCTGAACGGGCGGCAGTTCACTCAACTGGTGCTGCTGACTCCTGGCGCTACTCCCAAGGAAAGCGGCCAGCAATCGTTCTTCGTGATTCCCATTGGCGGCGGCGGAATCAGCCCGTCAGTGAATGGTCAGCGTGGCCAGCAAAACAACTTCACTCTGGACGGGGTTCTCAACAACGCCATCTTTGACAACACCTGGGCCATCAGCCCGCCTCCCGACGCCATTCAGGAATTTAACGTACAGTCGCAAATGACAGACGCGCAGTTCAGCATCTCGTCTGGCGCCAACGTCAACGTAGTCACCAAATCGGGGAGCAATGAAATTCACGGCGACCTCTGGGAGTTCCTGCGAAATGACAAGTTGGATGCGGCGAACTTTTTTGACAATTTCGCAAAGCAAAAGAAACCCGCCTTCCGCCAGAACCAGTACGGCCTCACCGTTGGAGGGCCAGTGATTTTGCCGACGCCCTGGGGTCTGTATAACGGGCGCGATTCGAAAACGTATTTCTCTGGATACTGGGAGGGCTTCCGATCGAGCAAAGGGTTCACTCTCTTCAACAACGTGCCAACGGCCGGTGAGCTGGGCGGAGATTTCTCAGGCTTGCTGACGACCCAGCAGGCCGTTGATCCTACGACCAACCAGCCCATTGTCGACCCTTTGGGCCGACCCGTATTCGTGGGGCAAATCTACAACCCTTATACGACGCGAATGGTAACGGCGGGCACTGTTGACCCTGTGACCGGCCTGCCGGCGCAAACGAGCGGTTTTGTTCGCGAACCCTTTCCGGGAAATACGATTCCGGCCGCCATGCTGAACGCTCAGGCTCTTGCCTACCTCAAGGCCTTCTATCCCTTACCCAATTTCGGCCCGGGCGGGAATAGTTTTCCTAACCTAGCCACTTCGAGCGCTCAGGTTATCTCGAGTGATCAATTCGGCGTCCGAATAGACCATACCTTTTCAAACAATGACACGCTCTACGGAACCTTCTATTACACCCAGCCGAATGAGACTTTTGCGACCTCGCTGCTAACCGGCGCGAACACTTCGAAGAACCACGCCCGCGTCGTTGGCTTGGGTTACACTCATCTGTTCACCCCTACGCTCCTGGGGTCCTTTCATTACGGTTACACGCAGACGATTTTCGGCACCACGAACATTCCAGGTGGCCCAGACCTGTTAGCGGCTACCAACACGGCAGCGTTTGAGCCCGTGCGGGACGGCATTCCGATCGTTCCCCAAATCAGCCTGGCTCCACGCCTTGGCGGAACCGGCCAGTTCGCGATCCCACTCGGTCCCATCCGGTCCCACGAAGTCAGCGCTGACTTTCAGAAAATTCGCGGGTCGAACACGTTCAGCGCCGGCTTCATGTTCTATCATATTCACAGTTTCGATGACGGTTGGGGAGCATCGGTGGGGTTTGATCAGTTCCCGAGCAGCGCGACTTACGGAAACAGTCTGAACGCCTCGCAAACCGGGGACGGTCTCGCCAGCATGCTGCTGAACACGCCATCCAGCCTTTTCGGCTTCGTCGGTAACACGGCAGCGGACGACCGAACCACTTGGCAAGGTTATTACATCCAAGATAAATGGCAGGCCAGCAAAAAGCTGAACATCCAGATTGGTCTTCGCTACGATTTCGTTCCGCCCGCACACTACAAGAATGACCAGGTTTCGGGCTGGAATCCAGAGTGCCCCATTCCCCCGGACGGAAGCCTGCAAACCCAATCGGACATCAATCAAGTCATACAGTCCTGTTTCCTGATACCGGTTCCCTTTGTCCAGCCGCCCACGGCGTCGAATCCCAATCCTCCGTCCTGGCCCTTCCCGAACGTGAGGAAAACCTATTTCGATCCCAAGTACGATGGATGGCAGCCACGGTTTGGTTTCGCATATTCGGCTCGGCCGCGAACGGTGGTCCGTGGAGCCTTCGCCATGTTCACAGACCATAACAACACCCTTGTTCAGGAATCCCAGGATCCCCGCATTGCCTGGCCGTTCGGCGCAGGGATTTCCGAGGGGGGCCTGAACCGCGCGGTGCCATCGTTGTTCTGGAACGCGCTTCCCCCAGCAAGCTCATTTCTGCCGCCGGCCAACCCTACTCCCGCCATCGCGTTCGGTGCGGACCCGCGCCTGAGGATTCCTTACGCCATGGAGTACAATTTCGGCGTTCAGCACGCGATAACGCCGAATTTGACAGCGACGGTAAACTACGTCGGGTCAGAGAGCCGGCATCTTTTCATTCAACCGATGTACAATGCGCCGCTCCCGAGCAAGATGGGGCCCGGTCCCGTTGCTCCTCGTACACCGTTTCCCTTCTTTGGTCAGTTTCCGGCAGATTTCAATTCTGGAGTGGGCAACTACAATGCCCTTCAGGCTAAACTAGAGCAGCGGCTTTCGCACAACCTCACACTTCTCGGTTCCTACACCTGGTCTCGTTGCCTGTCCATTCAGGACGAAGGACAGTCTGGCAGTATTCAAAACCCTTACAACGTCAAGGCGGATTACGGCGCTTGCGATTTCAATATTCCGCATATCTTTGTTTTCAGTTATGCATATGCGCTTCCTTTCGGCAAAGGCATGCCCCTTGGGGGCAACGTCGGGCGGGCAGGCGATTTGCTCATCGGAGGCTGGCAGATCAGCGGCATTCTGACGCTCGAAAGCGGTCAGCCGTTTACGGTTACCGTCCCGTTTGATAATGCCAACATTAATCCATCAAGCGAAACGCAGCGGGCCAATCCGGTTTCCGGCGTCCCGCTTCTGCCTCCTGGATTCCAGCAAGGTCCACACGCCTGGTACAACCCAGCGGCTTTCACGCTTCCCGCGCCTTTCACATTCGGGACGCTCGGGCGCAACACGCTTCGGGGCCCCAAGCTGCAAAACCTGGATTTTGCCCTGTTTAAGAGCTTCAAGTTTGGGGAGTCGAAATCCTTCCAGTTCCGCTCGGAGTTCTTCAACGTCCTCAACAACGTAAATTTTGCCCCTCCGGGCGGAGGTGCCAGCGGAGGCTTCAGCACCTTGGGTGGTGAATCGAGGACCGGGGTCGGTTCTCCCGGATTTATGGAGATTTTCAGCGCCGCATCGGCGCGGGAGATTCAGTTCTCGCTGAAACTTCTCTGGTAGGATGACGCAGAAGGCTGCCTGGACAACCGGGGAGCGCAGGAAACGAGTGAGAATTCTTCAAGTCAAATTCGCGAACGGACTTAGTGCTTCGCATGTTCGAGATTCTTCCTGTCGCTCTGCGCCACGATAAGTTTGGAGCTCCGGATATGCTGAAGTCTTTTGCCGCATGGCGTTGCTTTGTGAGAATGACCGGATCCAAACGTGGGCGTGCTCGACGAAGAGCAGCTGTCTTGCGTCTGTGTCACATCCCTTTTGTGGTTTCCATCACGCTCATCGCGCCCTCCCAGCCTCAAGCGCAAACGACGAATCAGAAACGGGACGAGAAAGAAGTTTCGTCACGCCAACAGGCAGATACGGTGATTCAGCAAGGAATGCTGCTGCTTCATGAAAAGCGCTACGGTGAAGCTCTCGCCGAGTTTCGCCTCCTCGAGAAGCAGAGCCCTCTTAACCCCGACGCTTTGAGCGGCGAAGGCATTGCGTTGGCTTTGATGGGTAGGTCCGATGAAGCCATAGATACCCTAAAGAGGGCGCTTGCCGTCGACCCGAGCTACTGGCTGGCGCGCCGGGAGCTGGGCATTCTTTATTGGAGCAAGGGTCGAAAGCAGGACGCCGCAGGGGAGCTCGAGCCGTTGATCGTCTTGCATCCCGACGACGGCCCGGTTAATTCAATTCTTGGACAATATGAATTGGAACGAAAAAGCTATCCAGCGGCGCTCGCCTATTTTTCTCGCATTCCCGCGGAGATGGCTGCCGATCCAAGCCTAGCGCTTATGGGCGCCGAAGCACAGCTAAACACTCGGGACATCGCACGGGCCGCGGAAACTCTGAAAGACCTTGTGGGGCGGCCCGACCTTACAAATGACATGCGCTTTAAGTTGGCGTGGATGCTCGGGCAGGCCAAGCTTTCGAAAGAGGCTATCCAAGAGTTCAACAAACTGCCGACCGATTACCCCGACCGGTTCCGGCGCAACTACGGCCTGGCCTTGGCCTACTTCAACGAGCGGGACTATCAAAAGTGTATCCAGACGCTCAAACCGGTTCTTGCGACGGGGCGAACCGAGCCCGAGCTTTACAGCCTGCTGGGTGTTGCCGAAGAGAAGAGCGGACAGACGCAGGAGGCGTATGAAGCCTTCCGGGAAGGCATCCTCCAAAATCCGACAAACCCACGGAACTACCTCAACATTGCCACGCTGGCGAGCCAGCACTTGAACTACAAGCTTGCGGCGGAAATGCTTACAGAAGGCATTGCGAGAATCCCGCAAGCTCACGAATTGTTCCTAAGTCGGGGAATCGCCTATACGCTCGCAGCGCGCTTTGACGAAGCGAAGCGGGACTATCAGCGTGCCATCGAGATGGCGCCGGAAGATTACGGAGGTTATCTGGCGATGGGCATCTCCGAACTGGAAGAAGGGAACCTGAATGGCGCTATTCAATCACTCAGGAAGGCTGCCGTCCACGGGACTAACGACCCGCGCTGCTATTACTTCCTGACGGAAAGTCTGATTCAAAAGGGCGCAGCTCCAGGAGGCTCGGAGTTCCAGGAAGCGCTGGAGTCGATTAACACAGCAGTTTCACTCGAGCCAAACTTCGCCCACGCGTATGTGGATCGGGCGAAACTGGAACTCGCCCGAGGGGACGCTAAGACGGCGCTTGTTGATCTTGAGCATGCGCGGTCCATCGATCCGAACTCGAGTTCCATCGCTTACTTGCTGGCGCGGGCATATCAGCGGAAGGGCGAAAGAGCCAAAGCCGACGCATTGTTCGCCCAGGTTCAGGAGCAGGGCGACCGAGATCTGCAGCAATTTGCTAAGGACTCTCTAACGGAAACTCTCGTGGTTGTTTCGACAGGTAATCGCTGAGGTTGCGTGATGGACGGAGTTGGAGCGGTGCTGAGAGCCGCCGCCGGCATCTTTGTCTTTATGTTTGGCCTCACCACCGCGGTTCTGGGCGTGGCTGGTCAAGGCTTTCCGTCAGAGGGGGCATCTAGAAACGCGGATTGCACGGCGGCACTCGAAAAAGGAAAGCAGCTCCTGGCTCAACACGGCTCCAGCGAGGCTCAGCAACTCCTGGCTGAAGCCGTGGGCAGCTGTCCGGATGTGCCCGAGCTGTGGAACAGGTTGGGACTTGCTTACGACGGCGACGGACATCACAACGAAGCGCAGGCTGCCTTCGGCCGTGCGATTCGGCTAGATCCCCACGATACTCGCTTTCGCAATAACCTTGCGGCAAGTTACATCCGGTCGGGGAAGCAAACGATTGGCATTGCGGAGTTTGAAAAAGTGCTGGAGCTCGATCCGGGAAATCCCACGGCTTGCCTGAACCTGGGCAGCTTTTATCTTCGGAAGAAACAGTACCAGCGCGCAGTTTTCTACTTTGATGCTGGAGCGTTCCAGCGGTCGCAAGATCCGCTTGAACTGTTCGAATTAACAGAGGCTTACTACGGCGCAGGAAAAGCGAACCAAGCAAAACAGACGGCAATCCAACTTGCAAGTCTCCCGGGTGTGGACTCGAAGACTCATTTTTCTCTAGGCCTGCTTCTAGCTGAGCATGGCGAATACCACTTGGCCGCGGGACAGTTTGAGGCCATTCCACCTGTCGAACGAGACGGGGCGGCGAACATTAATCTAGGCATGGCCTACTCCAAGCTAGGACGTTTCGACCAAGCGCACGCCGCATATAGCGCCGCGATCCGGGACGACCCAGCGAACCCCGAGCCTTACTTCCGCATCGGGCTCGCTGAATCAGCGATCGGCCGGCACCAGGCAGCAGCCGATTGGATGAATGAGGCCAAGGGTAAGGCCCCAGGCCGCACCGATATCTCCTATGCGCTGGCCGAAGAATTGATGCACGACGGGAACTTCGAGCGGGCCAACTCTGTGCTGACTTTAGCGCTTAGCGTTCATCCGTCTGACCCTGCCCTTCGCGAGGCAACGGGCGACCTCCTTGCGAGCCAAAATCGACTGCAGGATGCCGTGAAGGCCTACAAGGAGTGCCTCCGATTCGATCCAAGACGCCTAAGCGCCCGTTTATCGCTTGCCCGGGCTTATGGGGATATGGCGCAAACCGAAAATGCCAGAGCGGCGCTAGCCGAAGTCCTTCGTCTCGATCCGAAAAACGCCGAAGCAGAGGCTCAGCTCGGGCGTTATGCCCTCGAAGCAGGCAACCCCCAGGATGCCTCGGCGCTGATCAGAAGCGCACTCGCCCACGATCCTCGCAACATTTCGGCCAATGAATATTATGCGCGGCTCCAGATTCGCGACGGCAAGCTGAACGGGGCGCGGGAAACTCTGGAGAAACTCGTGCAGCTCGATCCGCAAAATTACCGATTTCATTTTCTGCTTGGAGGTCTGCTGGCCCGTTTGAATCAGGCCGCCGAAGCAGAAAAAGAATTCGAGCTCTTCCGAAGGCTGCAGCCTAAACATGGCAGTTCCGAGGAATAACAGGACAGCGGCATAAGAACGATGCTCTATCCCATTTCCGAAGTGCGGAACTTGGTGAGCCAGCTGAATCATCCAGAGGGCCTTGCCGTGGCTCGCGACGGATCCATTTATGCAGGTGGCGAGACAGGAGAGGTCTATCGCATTTCTGCCGATGGGATGAAAGTGCAGAAATTTGCGGCAACAGGCGGCTTTTGCCTGGGCATCACGCTTGACCGCGACGAGAATATCTACGTTTGCGACATCGGCCGCCGTTCACTGCTTCGTGTGTCGCAGCGCGGCGACGTGGTCGTGCTCGCGGAACAAGCCGACGGACGCCCGCTCGTGAATCCCAACTTCAGCGTCTTCGACTCCCGCGGCAATCTCTACTTCAGCGACTCGGGCAAATGGAAAGAGGCGAATGGCTTGGTCTGCCGGTGGCGGCCCGGCTGCGAAGCCGAAATCTTTTCGCCCGGTCCATTTCACTTTGCAAACGGCCTGGCGCTGGATGCAGCTGAGCGATACCTGTATGTCGTGGAAAGCAATCTGGATCGCGTATTGCGGATCGAAATCCTCCCGGACGGCAGAAGCGGTCTTCCCGAAGTATTTGCTGAAGGTTTTGCGCGTATCCCAGACGGGCTGGCTTTTGACGCCCGCGGGAACTTGTACGTGACCACCTATGCCTCGAATTGCATTTATCGGGTGGACTTACAACGGAATGTGGAGCTTTTGTGCCAGGACCCCGAGAACTTGCTTTTGTGTCAGCCTACAAACTGCGCTTTTGGGGGACCAAACTTCGATCAGTTGTTCGTCAGCAATCTTGGCCGTGACCACATAGCCGCGCTCGATCTGAAGATCAAAGGTCAGCTCTTGTGGCACCAGCGATCATGAGTTTTGCAGGTGAAGTCTTTGACAACGTCCGGTGGAAGGGCGGGACTTTCGAGCCGGGCCGCAAGGGAAGATATAAATCATCGATTCCCCGCGGATCGGGAGAATTCTGATGAATTTCGAAGGCAAGGTTGTCGTCATAACGGGTGGAGCCTCCGGAATCGGCCAAGCTTGCGTGCGGGAATTCGCGGAGCGCAATGCAGCTGTAGCTGTCGTGGATCGAGACCGGAAGCTGGGCGAAACGACAGTTTCTGAGGTTCAGGGACGCGGTCGGAAGGCGGTTTTGTTTTCCGCGGATGTCAGCAAGGGGAGCGAAGTACAACGGCTTATACCCCAAATTGTCGCCGAATTCGGAGGGCTGGACGTTCTAGTCAGCAACGCCGGCATTCAGCGTTACGGAACCGCGACGAGCGCAAGCGAGGCGGAATGGGATGAAGTTCTGAACATTAATTTGAAGAGTGCTTTCCTCATGTCGAAGCACGCCATTCCCGAGATGATCCGGCGGGGAGGCGGGGCCATTGTGGTTACCGGCTCGGCACAGTCGGTCGCGGCCCAGCGCAATTCAGTCCATTACGTTGTAAGCAAGCATGGTTTGCTGGGCTTGGTCCGAAGCATTGCGCTTGACTATGCCAAGCAAAATATACGCGCTAACTGCGTCTTGCCGGGCGCGATTGACACCCCGATGCTGCGCTGGGCCGCCAGTCTCGATGCTCATCCCGACCGCGTGCTTGAAGCCTGCAATCAGCTGCATCTGCTTGGTCGCATGGGAAAGCCCGAAGAAGTCGCCCGAGTCATTGTGTTCCTGGCAAGTGACCTAGCCTCTTTTGTGACGGGATCGGCCGTTATGGTGGACGGAGGATTATCGGTCCCCGTGGGCGGCACGATCTTTCAAGAGTCGGGAACCGGCACCACAAGGGTGCCAGGCTCCCACTGAAGCTGAATCGAACTATCGTTCAAAGGAGGGGAGATGAAAGGAGGAAAAGTCCACAACCAATGGTTGGCGTCTCTGCTGGCGCTTGGACTATGCGTGTCGGCAAGAGCTTCTGAAGCCGTGCGGCCCAGTGACGAACCAAATGTCGAGACGGTATGGCGCATCGGCAGCTTTGACGGATCATCGGCGGAATTCCATGAGGGCCAACCGCCGGCGCCAGCACCCGCCTTTGTGATCGGCAAAAGCCAGCCTAGCAAGGATTGGTACGCTTTTCAGCCCGGTTCGGCAAACGGTGGGGCGGGAAGCCGAAGCCATCCTGTTCGCGTGCAGTTTGAACTGCGGGATCAGCCCGTTGGTCTTTATGAAATGAAGATTGCGCTGCTCGTGGAGCACCCGCGTATTTCTGCCCTCCAGGTGGACGTCAATGGACACGCAGGGCGTTTCTACCAGCACCCGAAGCTTGATTACGCGATGGGCGACGTCTATGGGGCATTTTTCCCGGAGTATTCAACTGACACGATAACGTTTGACTTCCCCGCCTCCTTTTTGCGCCAAGGGAGCAATCAATTGGAATTTACGGCCGTGGATGAGCCTTCACCGGGAGACGAAACAAATTCGGAGGGAGTGCCGATCGGAGACTCCGGGCTCGTTTACGACGCTCTGGAGCTTGACCACGTAGGTACCGGAGGATATGAAGCCTCGGCCGTACGGTCGCAGATCGTTCCCACCATTTTCTATCGCATGGAAGACGGCAAGCTCCGGGAGCTCATCGACGTATTTGTCGGTTTTCACGAGAAGCCCGAGCGTGGCAGTGTTGAGCTTTTGCTGAACGGAGACGTGTTTCGCCAACCTTTGACCGCCGACCGGGCCTTCGGAGAACAACGAGTGGAATTTTCCGTCCCGGCCTTCGAGAGCTCCTGCGAAACAACGGTCTCGGTGCATCTCAACGGTAGGACTCGTCGCTTTACAGAACGAATTGTTCCCGGCAAGAAATGGACCGTCTTCGTCGTCCCCCACGAGCATCTCGACGTCGGCTATACCGACTTTCAGGCCAAAGTAGCGGAGGTTCACAGCCGCGGGATCGATGAAATCGCACCCCTTGCCGAGAAGTACCCTGGTTTCGAGTTCAGTTTAGACGGCGCATGGGAAGCAGAGCAATTTCTTCACAGTCGCAGCCAAGCCGACAGGGAAAAGCTGTACCGCATGGTTCAGGACGGCAAAATCCATATTCCGTCACAGTACGCAAGCCTGCTCACCGGCTTTCCGACGGCGGAGACGCTGCTTCGCTCTCTCTATTGGGGCTACGCTTTCAATCAAAAACACGGCGGCCCATGGGAGTATGCGAATATCACCGACGTACCTTCTTACTCTTGGTCATACGCTTCAGTTCTGTCAGAAGCGGGGCTGAAGTATTTCATTGCAGCCAGCGATAATTACCGCGGCCCAATGCTCCTGCTGGGACATCTGCACGAAAAGTCGCCCTTCTGGTGGGAAGGGCCTGATGGCGGCAGGGTGCTGATGTGGTATTCCCGCCACTATCACCAGATGCTGACGCTGTTTGGAATGCCCCCTCAAGTGGCGGCGGGTCATGACGCTCTGCCCATATTTTTGCAGATCTACGGTTCTCCTTCCTACAAGCCCCACTCCGTTCTTCTCTACGGAACGCAAGTGGAGAACACCGATCTCTTTCCGCAGCAAGCGGAAATTGTCTCCGCCTGGAACAAAATCTACACATATCCCAAGCTGGAGTTCTCAGACTTTTCCAAGGCAATAGGCGAGATCGCAAAAGAAGCGGGGGACGCGATCCCAACTTACCGGGGAGATGGGGGCCCCTATTGGGAAGACGGAATTGCTGCTGATGCCGCTTATGCGGCGCTTGAAAGGGCAAACGAGGCCCGGGCGCTGTCTGCGGAAAAACTTTCCACGGTCAGCACGCTGGTCAATCCAAAGTTCCTGCTTGACCGCGGCAAGCTCGACGACTTGTGGAAGGAAATGGTGCTGATGGACGAACACACCTGGGGAGACTCACGCAGCATCACCGCACCCGAGAGCCAGGAGTCAGTGGAACAGCTGGCCGTGAAAGACGCCTTCGCGGTCCGCGCGCATGCCTTGGTCAACGACATCGTCGAACGCAGCCTCGGGGTGATCGCTGATTTCGTTAGTGATCCGCCCAATACGCTTCTCGTATTTAACGGCCTCAACTGGACACGTAGCAGCTTTGTAGACTTCGATTTGGATCACGGGTGGGAAATCGTCGATCAGAAGACCCAGGAGGTTGTCCAGTATGAGACGGTCTCGGACTTCAAGTTATACAGCCGTGTCCGTTTCCTCGCCGTGGACGTTCCAGCCGTTGGCTACAAGGCTTATGAATTAAGGATGGTAAAAGGACAGCCCGCCGAGAACGCATCCTCGCATGGCGAAGTCGTCGAAAGCCCCTACTATCGCGTCACATTGGACCCCGAGAGCGGCGCGGTACGAAGCATTTTTGACAAGGAGCTCGCGCGGGACATCGTCGACTCCTCATCGCCCTACCGTTTTGGCCAGTATCTGTATGTCAGCGGGGCCGACGAGCTCCCAAACCGCTTGGTCCAGTATCGAGCCATTTCACCCGTCCCGGACCTGCACATACAGCCTGCGGGCGGAGGAAAGCTCGTTTCCGTCGTCCACACAAGCTTTGGAACAGTAGCAAAACTGGAGAGCTCTGATGTAAACACCCCGAGAATCGAAACTCGGATCATCCTTTTCGACACGCAGAAAAAGATCGAATTCATAAACCAAATCCGTAAAGAGAAAACCTTCAGCAAAGAAGCCGTATACTTCGCTTTTCCCCTTGCTATGGAGCATCCGCGGTTCGAGTATGAAATCCAGAATGGCGTCGTCGACCCTGCCAAGGACATGCTACCCGGTGCGGGCCTTGAGTGGTTTTCGGTCCAGCACTGGACCGCGGCTCAAGATGGCAACGTGGCAGCCGCCATTTTCCCCCTCGACGCTTCACTCGTCACCTTTGGAGACATTGCTCGCGGAATTTGGCCGCGTGAGTTCGGCCAGCGCAAGCCGGCGCTCTTCTCTTACGTGATGAACAATTACTGGGACACGAACTATCGAGCCGGCCAAGGCGGGGATTTTGTCTTTCGTTATGTGTTTACCAGTGGTCGCAAGCTCGACGCTGCTTCTCTCAGTCGCCTCGGTTGGGAGGAGAGCACTCCGCTTGAGACCGACCGGATTACATCTCAGGACAAAGCCATTAACCTCCCGCGTCCGCTGGACAGCAAGCAGGGCAGCTTCCTCGAGGTGAATCGGCCCAACGTGCTGCTCCTGACCTGGAAGGAGGCGGAAGACGATCAGGGTACCATCCTCCGGTTCCTCGAAATTGGCGGCGAAGCCGGGCCAGCGGAAATAACCATTCCGTTGTTGAAGGTTGAGTCCGCATGGAGATGCAACGCCATGGAGGCAAACCAGCTGGCACTTCAGCTGGTCGGCGATCACGGATTTAAGTTTGACATCAAGCCGCACCAGATTGTTACGGTGCGCGTAAAAGGGACGTCTACCCTTCCGGCCCTCGTGCGCTGACTGGCGTCGTCTTGATCCCCGCGCGGCTCGAGAAAAAAGTGCTAGGTTGTTCCAAAGCGAAATGGCATGGGCGCGAAGCCTTCGTGCTCGTGAACGATCTCGTCCATTTGGTCACTCTAACCGGGGGCGGGCACATTGCCGAGTTCCGGTTCCGCGAGCGCAAGGGCTTATCCACCCTCAATCCGCTCTGGGTGCCGCCGTGGAAGACGATTGAGCCTTATCACTACCGGCCAGGGCAGCATGCGGCGCGCTATGGGTCTCCGGCCACGGGTCGAACGCTTTCCGGCATCACCGGTCACAATTTGTGCTTGGACTTTTTTGGCTCGCCTTCGGAGGAGGAAGCCCGGCAGGGACTCTCGATTCATGGCGAAGCGCCAAGTCTTCGATGGCGGAAAGAGCGTATTGGGGTGCGCCCGCAAGAGGTCAGTCTTAAGCTTTCAGTGCGGTTGCCGGTGGCAGAACTTCGCTTCGAACGCGAACTCACTCTCCGGCGAGGGGAGTCGGTCGCTTATTTCGAAGAAACCGTGAAGAACGAAAGGAAGGCAGATCATTTCTTTCATTGGACGCAGCATGTCACGCTTGGTCCGCCATTCCTCGACTCCCAGGCGAGTTGCATTTGCGTACCGGCACTCAAGGGGAGAACCTATCCTCATGGTTACGAAGGCAAAGAACTGCTTCGATCCTCGTGCGATTTTAAATGGCCACGTGCCCCGGATCTGCAAGGAAACTTCGTTGATCTTACACAACCCTTCATCCGTTCCGGGAAGGGATTTGTGGCAACGGCTCTGCTCGATCCGAGGCGGGAGATCGGATATATCGCAGCACTGAACCGCGAAGCGAATCTTCTCTTTGGCTACTGCTTTCACCGTAGCGATTTTCCGTGGGCGGTCAGTTGGGAGGAGAACCGCGCGAGACGCTATCCGCCTTGGAATGGCCGGTGCCAGGTCCGCGGGATTGAATTTGGCTCAACTCCCTTTCCTTTACTCCGCCGTGAAGCTTTTGCCCAAGGCCCGCTATATGGGACAGGGCATTTTTCGATGGTCCCGGCGCGCGGTTCGCGCACCGTGCAGTATCTCAGCTTCCTAGCGGCTGTCCCCGAGGACTTCGCTCATTTACGAGGGCTGCGCTTGACGGATAGCGAGATTCTCCTAAGCGACGCTCGTGGCCGCGACCGCGTCCGAGTGCGGGCGTCTGGGCTTGCTGCAACAAGCCTTGCAAAAAAGTCATGACTCACCAAGGCTTGAATCAAAATCAGGCACAGCGAAACCCGGAGGCGCAAGATGTGTTCCGTTCCGCAGAGGCCGACAACGGAGAAAAATGGCTCCTGAATCCCGCGATTTAAACGTGGAAGACGCATGTCGGCGATTTTCGCTGATCTACACCGGAGCCATCGCCGATGTTCTGGATGAAATGGGTTACTCGAAGCAATGCCTCCCAGCGGCGATCCAGAGCCTCAACTGGGATCAAAGAGTGGCCGGAGCGGCAATGACCGTAGAGGGGCAGCAGACTTCAAGCAAGGACCCGGAGGAGATTTATATTCCAGTACTCCAAATGCTAGGCGACCTCCAACCAGGTGACGTTATCGTGTCATGTCACAACCAAACGACGGCATCTGCGCTCATATCGGCGAGCTATCGAGCGAGGCGGCCCAATTTCGGGGTGCCCGGGGAGCTGTGATCGATGGCGGCGCTCGTGATACCGACTACATAAGGAAGCTGGGATTTCCGGTCTTTTGCCGTTATCGAACGCCTCGGGATATCGTGGGTCGATGGAAACTAATCACTTACTCGAGGGGCCGTAAAGCCCTTCCTTTAGGGGATATAAGGCCCTTAGACCGGCAAGGTCCTTTAAGGTTCTTTCCCAAAGCTTGACAGACAAAGGGAGTTGAAATACAGTAGACGAAGAAAAAGCGAACACGAAGCTTTAACCTTATTGTGGCTACGTAACGCCACCAACAGAACAAACGAAGAAACTGCTAGACCAGAGGGTTCAAGAATGACGACCCCAGTAGAAGGAACTAAGGCGATTGAGTACGCGGAAGCGAGCAGCTTTAGAGAGTTCCGACAACGGCGCTCCAATTCACAGTTGGAGGGTAGCGGGTTGGGTAGCGCACAACGAAGTGGACATGATTGTCCTGTCCGTCCAGAGGCACCAATTGCTAGGAGGAGCGTCTTAATTTTTTTTGGTCCAAGCATGTTGCGAAAGCAAGGCTATAAATTCGAGGCGCAGCCGAACAGCGAACAACGTCGCAACCTGCGGAGATTCGCGGGTGCCTGCCGTTTCGTCTACAACAAAGCGTTGGCGCTCAACAAAGAACAGTGCGAGAAGAAAGAGAAGCGCCTCGGCTACGCCGGCCTTTGTGCTCTGTTGCCGACGTGGAAAACAGAGTTCGCGTGGCTCTCGGATGTACCGGCTCAAGCGTTGCAGCAATCGCTGAAAGACTTGGAGCGCGGGTTCACCAACTTCTTCGAGAAGCGCGCCGACTTCCCTGAATTTCACAAGAAGGGTCGGAAAGACTCGTTTCGTATCCCCCAAGGCTTCGAAGTAGACAACCAGAATGGGCGCATCAAACTGCCCAAAATTGGCTGGATGCGCTACCGTAAATCACGGGAAATCGTAGGCACGCCGAAGAATGTCACCGTCAGCCTGGTGCATGGCAAAGCCTTCATCTCCATTCAGACCGAGCGTGAAGTCGAGACCCCCATGCACCCGTCCAAATCATCGGTTGGTTTGGATTGGGGCATCAAGAAGTTCTACACCCTGTCGAACGGCGAGTATCGAGAGCCATTGTCACCGCTCAAACAATTCGCTGTGAAATTGGCGAAGTTGCAGCGTGTTCTCAACCGCAAGAAGAAGTTCTCGAAGAACTGGAAGAAGGCCAAGTTTAAAGTCTCGCAGTTGCACAACCAAATTGCCAACATCAGAAAGGATTTTGTACACAAGTCGTCGAACGACCTGAGCAAAAACCACGCGGTCGTGTTCATCGAGGACTTGTCCATCAGGAACATGTCGAAATCAGCGAGGGGCAGCCAGGAAAAGCACGGCAAGAACGTCAAGCGGAAGGCAGGCTTGAATCGTGCCGTGCTCGACGCCAGCCCGTTCGAACTGCGCCGTCAGTTGCAGTACAAACTGACGTGGCGTGGCGGGTTGCTGGTAGCCGTGCCTCCGCAAAACACCAGCCGTAGGTGTCCTGCCTGCGGTAAGGTTTCTGCGGACAATCGCAGGACGCAGGAGAAGTTCTCGTGCGTCGAGTGCGGCTTCACAGCCAACGCCGATTTCGTAGCAGCCGTAAATATCAAAGAGGCGGGGCTCGCCTTGTTAGCCTGTTCGCAATCTTCGGCTGAAGTAAGGCCGTCGTGTCAGGAACCCACCGAAGGTATTCGTGCGTATGCATGAGACCCGTAGGAATCCTCTCCCTTCAGGGAGTGGAGGATGTCAAGGGCGGCCCATTACCATCGGGGAGGTCACGATTCGGCGCGGAGACTTCATTGTTGGCGATAACGACGGGGTGGTTGTGATTCCCCGAGAGGTCACGCCACAGGTCCTGGTGCGCGCGGAAGAAGTAGTGCACACGGAAAACGAAGTCCGAAAGGCCATCTTAGAAGGCGTTCATCCCGTGGAAGCCTATCGGAAACACGGGCGCTTTTGAGGTTTGAGAGATTGGTGCTGATATGGAACGGGCCGTCGAGCGATGCACGCCCGCTTGCGCAGGTTGCAGACCTTTCTGGGTGGATGGCCATGACGGCAATTCTCCCAAGCGTCTTGGTCGCTGAATGGCAGTGGTGCGGCACCCACGGCGGGGGCGGCAGGCTGTCCCGAACACGGCAGGTGGATCCTTCGAGATCTTTTCCTGTCAGCACACCTTTGTTTTGTGGAGGATTTGACCATGAAATTGGGGCTTGGACTTTATCGGCATATGCTCACTCCCGAGAACTTTCGTTTTGCCAGGCAGGCTGGGGCAACGCACATAGTCGCTCACTGGGTC
>WNGO01000615.1_pt1 | contig 22067 bp, 19 predicted proteins | sample 5400511 | NCBI WGS metagenome assembly WNGO01 (sample SAMN13153380, study PRJNA577476) | soil metagenome | isolation source: 20 cm soil or saprolite under Garry oak tree replicate 2 | place: USA:California | collected 2016-06-15 | reverse complement strand
CGCGACTTATGCGGCTTTCATCGGGCTACCGATCATATCGTCCCAAACCATTTGCTTGATGTCGTCGAACAGGGCGACCTTGAAGCCGGCCGACTGCCAGATTTTGGCGGAAGCCTGCAGCAACTGCTCGGCAGCCCGGCAAATGCGCCGAAGCGAATCATCTCCATGCCATTGTGATGGGCGTGGCCCGGCGCCCGTATCGAAGCACCGAAACCTCCGACGACGCCGACGGCAATGCGATCGGCGCCCAGTATCGGTGCTGCGATTTCCGGCGATCCCAGACCATCGCGCCACAGCCGACAACCGCAATCTTCGCCATTCTACTCTCCGTGCAGGCAGCCCGACGGGTAACAAGCCCGGTTCACGTGGGCGAAATCAAGACATCGCCGGGATCACCGCTGCCCGTCTTGCAGACATCGCCCTCGAGCCGGATTTGACCGGCGGCGAGCAGCCGCAGCGCTTCGGGATAGATGCGGTGTTCGATCGCAAGGATCCGCGCCGCCAGCGTATCCGGCGTATCGTCATCGCGAACAGCGACCGCGCCCTGCATCAGAATCGGGCCGGCATCGGTTTCCGGAATGACAAAATGAACGGTAGCGCCGGAGATTTTCACCCCGGCGCGCAGCGCCTGACCCTGGGGGTCGAGGCCGGGAAATGACGGCAGCAGCGACGGATGAATGTTGAGCATCCGGCCGTACCAGCGCTGCACGAATTCGGCCGTGAACAGCCGCATGAAGCCGCCGAGGCAAATCAAATCAACCTGGTGTCGCTCCAGCGCCGACTGCAAGACCGCCTCGAATGCGGCACGATCCTTGCCAAACGGCTTGCTTTCGATGGTGACGGTCGGAACTCCGCTTGCCTTTGCGGTTTCGAGACCGCCGGCATCGGAGCGATTGGAAACCACGACGACGATCTGGGCCGGGAAATCCTCCGCCGCGGCCGCCTGAATCAACGCGGCCATGTTCGATCCGCGTCCGGAAATCAGGATTGCAACACGGCGTTTCATGTCCTCACCATGCCAGATCGATCTCACGATGTGAGATCGAGATGACCGTTATAAACCACGCGATGTTCGCCGGCCGCCGGGATCACTTCGCCCAACAATGCAACGCTCTCGCCAGCCTGCGTGAGAATGTCGGTGACCTCTTCGATGGCATCCGCCTTCACGATCGCGATCATGCCGATGCCGCAGTTGAAGGTGCGCAGCAGTTCGAGTTCGGCGACGCCCCCCTGCTCTGCCAGCCACTTGAAAACCGGCAGCACCGGTAGACGCGCAAGGTCTATCCCAACGCCGAGATGTTTTGGCAGCACGCGCGGAATATTGTCGGTGAAACCGCCGCCGGTGATGTGGGCAAGACCCTTGACCGCACCGGTCTCGCGGATCGCGCGCAGGCATGATTTCACATAGAGCCGTGTCGGCGTCAGCAGCGCACCCCCCAGCGTCATGACCGGCGAGAACGGGGCCGGTGCCGCGAAGCCGAGTCCGGACATTTCAACGATCTTGCGGACCAGGGAAAATCCGTTGGAATGAACGCCCGACGAGGCCAGACCGATCACCGCGTCGCCGGCGGCAATATCGGGCCGCGGCAACAGCGTGCCGCGTTCGGCGGCGCCGACCGCAAAGCCCCCGAGGTCGTAGTCGCCGTCCTTGTAGAGGCCGGGCATTTCGGCGGTCTCCCCGCCGATCAGCGCGCAGCCGGATTCACGGCAACCCTCGGCGATCCCTGCGACGATGGCCGCGGCGGCCTCCGGATCGAGTTTGCCGCAGGCGAAATAGTCCAGAAAGAACAGCGGTTCGGCACCCTGCACCACGAGATCGTTGACCGACATCGCCACCAGGTCGATGCCGATACCGCCATGCAGGCCGGTCTCGATGGCGATCATGAGCTTGGTTCCGACGCCGTCGGTGGCCGCGACCAGAACCGGGTCCTTGAAGCCCGCGGCCTTCAGATCGAACAACCCGCCGAACCCGCCGATTTCGGCGTCGGCACCGGCGCGGGCGGTGGCCCGAACCATCGGCTTAATCAGATCAACCAAACGGTTGCCCGCATCGATATCGACGCCCGAATCTGCGTAAGTTAGCCCGTTTTTACGATCGATCATGCCCGATCCCAGATGATGGCGGCTGGTTACGTCGGATTCCGCCGGCTTGCAATGGCTCGCAAGCGGGACGTGCATGTACTATGTAGACAGGAACCGGCTCGCGCTGCAAAGGGCCGGATCCTTTGCAAAATCAGGCCGCTAGCCGGGAAGCGCCGTGTGAGTATTCCAAACATCATTACGTTGGGCCGCATCCTGCTGGTGCCGTTCATCGTATGGGCGATTGCGTCAAACCAGATGGAAATCGCATTTGGGATCTTTATCGTCGCAGGTGTCAGCGACGCGGTCGATGGCTTCCTCGCCAAGCGCTTCAACATGGCCAGCGAACTGGGGGCGCTGCTCGATCCACTGGCCGACAAGGCGCTGCTGGTCTCGATCTACATGGCGCTGGGCATCTGGGGGGCGGTACCGCGCTGGATTGTGATCCTCGTGGTGTCGCGCGACATCATGATCGTAGCCGCCGTGATTGTATCGTGGTTATCCGGCAAGCCGATCCCGATGAAGCCGTTGATGGTATCGAAGCTCAATACGGTGGCGCAGGTTGCGTTCGCGGCATTGGTACTCGCGGCGCTCGGCTTCGGCTTCAACTCGACGCCGTATGATCTGATCCTGATGGGTTTTGTAACGGTCTTTACTTTGGTTTCCGTATCCCTCTATCTCGTGGAGTGGGTGCGGCACATGAGCACGATCGAAACAAGCTAGAAGCTTTCGATGCCGATCTGGATCAGAACCGAAGCTCAAGTTCCTTTGTTTTGACGCGTTTTCTTCACGCGAACCGGATCCACTTCGCTTGAAAACGCTATGGATTTTGAGGCGTTTTCTTCACGCGAACCGGTGTCCACTTCGTTTGAAAACGCTATAGATGATCCGCCGATGACCCCGGCATGGAGACTTGCGTGGCAGGCAGCGTTCATCCTCGTCAGCTTGCATTTGCGCTGCCGCATGCAGAGAGCCTTACCCGCGACAATTTTCTCGAAGGTCCAGCCAATACCGCCGGGCTGGCGCTGATTGACAGCTGGCCCGACTGGCCCAACCGGACCATGCTGCTGGCAGGGCCGGAGGGTTCCGGCAAGAGCCATCTCGCCGCGATTTGGGCCGAGCAAGCGGGGGCGCGCTCGACAACAGCGCATGCGCTGACAGCAGCGGCGGTGCCGGCCGCGCTGGCGACCGGAGCGCTGGTGATCGAGGATTTGAAATCGCCGGATTTCGATGAACGCGCGCTGTTTCACCTGATGAACCTGGCGCGGGAAGACGAGGCATACGTGCTGATCACCGCACGCGTGCCACCGTCCGCGATCGAGGTCGAGTTGCGCGATCTGCGGTCACGTCTGCGTGCGGTGCCGACGGTGTCGCTGTTGCCGCCCGACGACCAGTTGTTTCGCGCCCTGATCGTCAAATTTTGCGCGGACCGCCAGATGGCCGTCGACGAGACCGTGGTGAGCTATCTCGCGACCAGGATCGAGCGGTCCTTCGCTGCCGCGCGACGGGCTGTCGAGCTTCTGGACACTGAAGCCTTGCGGCTCGGCCGGCCGGTTACCCGGGCGCTGGCCGCCGAATTGCTACGAAATGCTTGATCCGCCGGCCGCCCGATACCTTGACGGCGCCAACGGCAGGAACGTCAATGTCATTGAAACGTCATCGCGATAACACATGCTTTGAACGCATTGTTCGCAAGCGCGCAGCTCACCGCCACGGGATGGACTGAAATTTGATGGAATTCGCACAAGCCATTGTAATTAAAGAAGAAGAAGCGGATTCTCAGCCCGGTTCAACAATGGGCGCGAGCCCCGAACGCTTCATTAATCGCGAGCTTTCCTGGCTGCACTTCAACCGCCGGGTGCTCGAGGAATCGGTCAATCCGGGCCATCCCGCGCTTGAACGGGTGCGATTTCTGTCGATTTCCGCCAATAACCTTGATGAATTCTTCATGGTCCGCGTCGCCGGCATCAAGGCCCAGGTGCGGGAGGGCATTACCGAGCGCAGTCCCGACGGTCGGACCCCCTCGGAGCAGCTTGTCCTCATCAACGAAACCGTTTCAACACTTGCCGCCGACCAACAGGCCATCTGGCGCGATCTGCGCGGCATTCTGGCCGAGGTGGGCATCGTTCTGGTCGACGGCCGCGATGTCACCAAGCCCGAGCGAGCCTGGATCGAGGACCATTTCCTCCACAATATTTTCCCGTTGCTGACACCGCTTGCGATCGATCCGGCGCATCCTTTTCCGTTCATCCCGAGCCTCGGATTTACCGTGGCGCTGCAGCTGGCCCGGGTTTCCGACGGCAAGCCGATGAACGCGCTCATTCGCATGCCGGGCAAGATCGATCGCTTCATCCGGATGCCGACAAGCAAGGACGGTGCGGTGCGGTTGATTACGCTGGAGCAAGCCACCGGCCTGTTCATCGGCCGGCTGTTCCCCGGCTATACCGTCAAAGGCCAGGGCGCTTTCCGCATCATCCGGGATTCCGAACTCGAAATCGAGGAAGAGGCTGAAGATCTGGTGCGGCTGTTCGAAACCGCGCTGAAGCGGCGCCGGCGCGGATCGGTGATACGGCTCGAAATCGAAGCCAAGATGCCGGAAGAACTGCGCGCGTTCGTGCAGCGCGCGCTTTCCACCGCCGACGACGAGGTTTTGCTGGTCGACGGGGTGCTGGCGATGAACGAGCTGTCGCAACTGACCAGGCTCGACCGGCCCGATCTCGAATTCGTCCCCTACGTTCCGCGTCATCCCGAACGCGTGCGCGATCACGGCGGCGATATTTTCGCGGCGATCAGGCAGAAGGATCTGATCGTTCATCATCCCTATGAATCGTTCGACGTCGTGGTGCAGTTCCTGCAACAGGCAGCCCGCGACCCCGATGTCGTCGCCATCAAACAGACGCTCTATCGCACCTCGAACAACTCGCCGATCGTGCGGGCGCTGGCGGAAGCCGCGGAGGCCGGAAAGTCAGTGACGGCACTGGTCGAGCTAAAGGCGCGATTCGATGAGAAAGCCAACATCCGCTGGGCACGCGATCTCGAACGCGCCGGCGTGCAGGTCGTGTACGGATTCATCGAGTTGAAGACCCACGCCAAGCTGTCGCTGATCGTGCGTCGCGAGGGCGGCAACCTCACGACCTACGTTCATACCGGCACCGGAAACTATCATCCGGTCACCGCACGCATCTACACCGACCTGTCCTACTTCACGTCCGATCCGACCATCGGACGCGACGCGGCGCGAGTATTCAACTACATCACCGGCTATGCGGAACCGAGCGACATCGAGAAGATGGCGGTGTCGCCGCTGACCTTGCGCAAGCGCATGATCGAACATATTCACGGCGAGACCAACTACGCCCGTCACGGCAAGCCGGCGGCGATCTGGCTAAAGATGAACTCGCTGGTCGATCCCGATATCATCGACGCGCTGTATGAGGCGTCGCAGGCCGGCGTATCGATCGAGCTGGTGGTGCGCGGTATTTGCTGCTTGCGCCCTGGCATTCCCGGGCTTTCGGAGAACATCCGCGTCAAATCGATCATCGGCCGCTTTCTGGAACATGGCCGAATCTACTGCTTCGGGATGGGACACGGCCTTCCAAGCGCAAAAGCCACTGTGTATATCTCATCGGCGGACATGATGCCGCGGAACCTCGACCGGCGTGTCGAAATCCTCTGTCCGCTGCAAAATCCCACGGTGCATCAGCAGGTTCTCGAGCAGATCATGGTCGCGAACCTCAAGGATACCGAGCAGAGCTGGCAGTTATTGCCGGACGGGTCGTCAACGCGTATGAAGGCCGCGAAGGGCGAGGAGCCCTTCAATCTGCACAATTATTTCATGACGAATCCGAGTTTGTCAGGCCGTGGAAAATCGCTCAAGGAATCATCGCCACGCCGCCTCACGCGCCGTGCGGAGCGTCAGCAATCGTCATAGGGGATCTTTGACGTGAAGCGACCGCGCAAACGCGCATCCAGCGTCGCGGTCATCGACATCGGCTCGAATTCGGTGCGTCTCGTCGTCTATGAATCGATGACGCGAAGCCTGGTCTCCATCTTCAACGAGAAGACGCTTTGCGGACTAGGCCGAGAGGTTCAAACCACCGGCCTGCTGGCGCCCGATGCGGTCGCCAAGGCTTTGACGTCGCTGCGGCGTTTTCGCGCGCTGTGCAGAGTGATGAAAGTCGGCCGCGTGCACGCGATCGCCACCGCCGCCTGCCGCGACGCCACCAACGGCCCCGACTTCATCGCCAAGGCGGAGCGCATCTGCGGTGTCCGCATTGAAATCCTGTCGGGTCCGCGCGAAGCGAAATTATCGGCGCTGGGCGTTGTTTCCGGCATGCACAATCCGGACGGAATCGTCGGCGATCTCGGCGGCGGCTCGCTGGAACTGATCGACGTCCGCGGCAACCGCCTGCACAGCGGCGTGACGCTCCCGCTCGGAGGTCTGGCGTTACAGGATGCCGCCCAAAGATCGCTGAAGCGCGCCGAACGCATCGTCAAGACCGATCTGACCGGCATTGCCCAGCTCAAGGCCGGCCGCGGTCGCGTCTTCTATGCGGTCGGGGGGACATGGCGGGCGCTGGCGCGCATCCATATCATCCAAAGCGGGTACCCGTTGCGGGTGATGCATGGCTATTCGATTCCTGCGGCGGACGCGCTCGTTTTCGCGCTGCGCCTGCGCCGGCTCGCAGCGACGAACACGCTGGCCAATATCGAAGTCGTGGCCGACGCACGGCGGCCGTTGCTGGCCTATGCGGCCCTTGTTCTCGAATACATCATTCGCGTTGCGAAGCCGAAGACCATTGTGTTTTCGACCTTCGGGGTGCGCGAAGGCCTGCTGTACGATATGCTGCCGCCGGCGGAGCGCACCAAGGATGGATTGCTCTGCGCCGCGCAGACCCTGAACGAGCTACTGTCGCGATCCGCGCGTCATGCCCAGGAACTGATCGGATGGACCGATCGCCTGGTCAGGATCGTCAAGTTGCGGGAAACCGACGAAGATCGCCGCCTGCGTCATGCCGCTTGCCTGCTATCCGACATCGGGTGGCGGGTGCATCCCGACCACCGCGGCGAGGAAACGCTCAATCTCATTACCAATGGAAACTTCGGCTCCATCAGCCATCAGGGCCGGGCCTTTATCGCACTGTCGGTGTTTTATCGTTACGCCGGCCTGAGCGAACAGAACGAACCGCCGGCGCTGGTTCGCGAGCTGTTGCCGCCGGCCACAGTCGAGCGCGCGCGTGTGCTCGGCGCGGCATTTCGCGTCGCCCATCTGATATCGGCGGCGCGGCCCGGCGTGTTGCCGGCAACCCACTTTAGAAGCAGCGGTCGCGAGCTGATGCTGGTGTTCGAGCACAGAATGGTCGATCTCGTCGCCGATCGCGTCGGCAGCCGCTTCAAGCAACTGGCCCGGCTGGTCAGCCGTTCCGGATCGATCGTCAGGCGCTAGATCGTCGTCCACATTTTGCAGATTGCAACTTACGGCCGATCGATCGGTCAAGCCGCCTCGTCAGTGGCGCGCGGCGCGGCATGCTTGGTGTTCTGCAGCCTGTGCCTGCGCCAGATCGATCCCACGGCCAACACGACGACGACGCCCAGCACGGCGCAAACAGTCTCGCCGCCATGGCCGCCGTTCGCAAAATGCGGCGCCGCTCCGAACAACGCCAGCAACGCGTCGAGCTGGACACCGACCGGGCCCGCGAAAAATGCCTGCAACTTCGGATGAACCGCTGGATCGGTCGCGATCACGTCGCCGGCGATCCATCCCAGCAAGGCAGCACCGGCCCATACCAAAATCGGCAGTCGATTGAGCAGCGCCATGATCAGCGCAGCTCCCGCGACGATCAGGGGAACGCTGATCGCGAGGCCTAGGATCAGCAGCGGAACGCTGCCATTGGCCGCGGCGGCGACCGCGATCACGTTGTCGAGGCTCATCACGATGTCGGCGACCGCCACGATCTGCACGGCGGCCCACAGATGCGACGCGGATTTTATGCCCTCCTCATCCTCTTCGTCCGGCACCAGCAGTTTCGCGGCGATCACGACCAGCGCCAGTCCGCCGACCAGCTTGAGGTACGGCAGTTCCATCAACGTCACGACGATACCGGTGAAGATGATGCGCAGGATGACGGCAACGCCGGCACCCAGGATCATGCCCCAAAGCCGCTGGCGCGGCTCCAGTCCACGGCACGCCAGCGCGATCACCAGTGCGTTGTCGCCTGACAGCAGCACGTTGATCCACATGATCTTGCCGACCGCGACCCAAAAAGCCGGCTGCTGCATCTCGCTTTGAAACTGGGTAACGAACGTTCCGATGGTCGCCGGGTCAAAGATTTGCGACAGCCAGTTCACGGCGTATTCCTCTCAGCCAGGCAGCCGCTTACGCGGCTATCGCTTGCCGCCACCGATGTGAATTAGCCGACGATTTCGTTGCCCGAGAAAAACTGGGCGATTTCGATCGCGGCCGTCTCGGCGGCGTCGGAACCGTGCACCGAGTTTTCACCGATCGATTTCGCATGCAGCTTGCGGATCGTTCCATCGGCCGCCTTGGAAGGATCGGTCGCACCCATGACGTCGCGATGCTTCAGGACGGCGTTTTCGCCTTCGAGAACTTGAACGACGACAGGGGCCGATATCATGAAATCCACCAGCTCGCCGAAAAACGGACGCGCCTTGTGGACGGCATAGAACGTTTCGGCCTGTTCGCGGGTCATGCGGATGCGCTTCTGGGCAACGATCCGAAGTCCGGCCTTCTCGATCAGCGCGTTGATCGCGCCCGTCAGATTGCGCTCGGTCGCGTCGGGCTTGATAATCGAGAAGGTGCGTTCAATCGCCATGATTTCGTCCTTGAGAAGCGCTGACGGGGAGTTGCGGCGCTTATATCGGCGCCGTCGCGCAACGGCAAGCGATCCCGCGACATGCCGCCTGGCGTCCCGATCGATGCCCCAAATTACAACAATTTCACAAACATGAACCTTGTCTGAAACCGGCAGCCCGGTTTCGTTCAGCTTGCCGGGGATAGGCTTCAATCGACCGAGCGCCCACGGGTTTAGGGGGCGCTACGGGGCAGCAGTTCACCGATGGCGCCAATGGCGCCTGAACCTGAGGAGACCACCATGTTACGCAAACTCTCGCTAGTTGCAGTCGCCGCGGCTTCGCTCGGTGTGGCCGCATTGGCGCCGACATCCGCTTCCGCCTGGTACGGGCATGGCGGCTGGCATCACGGCGGTTGGCATCACGGCGGCTGGGGCTGGGGCGGTCCGCGCTTCTACGCCGGAGGCCCGGGTTATGGTTATGGTTACGGCGGCTGCTATGCGCGCCGATTGGTCCCGACGCCGTGGGGTCCCCGCTGGCGTGTGGTGAACCGTTGCTACTGACCTAGATCGTCAGATCTGGCCCTCAAAAGGCCCCGGCACCGCGTGCCGGGGCCTTGTTCTGTCGATCAGGGGAACCAGCAACGTTTCAATCAATCTTTTACCAAAACGCACGCAATCGGCGAGTACCGCGAAACAATTCCCATCCCGATGACTTGATCCTGCGTTACCTGCATTTGAAATGACCAAAAAGCGGAACCTGGCATGAACAGCCGAATCAACGACAACAGCGAACCAATCGATCGCAAGACCTGCAGATCGATCTGCGACGCCGTGGGCGAACGGCTGCGGCAGAACCTTCGTCCGGACTCCTCGCGTCTGTCGTCCCATCTCCAGCATCTGATGGATGAACTGCGCAGACGGGACAACGAGGGCCGCCCGATGTCGTCGAACTAGGGTGAATATTGAGGCATAAGCCGTTGTCGAGACGCTATTTCGTTCAATAAACCGGTTGCGTTTTTGGCCGGCTCCGGTGAAAAGCCGGCATGCTTTCAATCACCGACATTTCGGTCCGGATTGCCGGACGGCTTCTTATCGATAACAGCTCAGCACAGATCGTGCCCGGTGCACGCGTCGGCTTTGTCGGCCGCAACGGTGTCGGCAAATCAACGCTGTTCCATGCGATTCGCGGTGAGTTGCCGACCGAAACCGGTTCAATCACGATCCCGCCACGCTGGCGCGTCGGCAGTCTCGCACAAGAGGCGCCCGACGGCCCCGAAAGCCTCGTCGATGTCGTGCTGAAGGCCGATCTGGAGCGCGACGCGCTGCTGCATGAGGCCGAGACCGCGCACGATCCTGCCCGCATTGCCGACATTCAAACCCGGCTCGTGGACATCGACGCGCATTCAGCCCCTGCCCGTGCCGCTGCGATCCTCTCGGGCCTTGGATTTTCGACGGCGGATCAGGCCCGGCCGTGTTCGGAATTTTCCGGCGGCTGGCGAATGCGCGTTGCGCTCGCGGCAACGTTGTTTGCGGCGCCCGATCTTCTGTTGCTGGACGAGCCCACCAACTACCTCGATCTGGAAGGCACGCTGTGGCTTGAAGACCATCTGGCGAACTATCCGCGCACCGTGATCGTCATCAGCCACGACCGCGACCTGCTCGACACCTCGGTCGACCAGATCCTGCATCTCGATCGCGGCAAGTTGACGCTCTATAAGGGGACCTACTCGTCGTTCGAGGAACAACGCGCCACGCGCGAAATGCTGGACGCCAAGCACGCGAAACGGCAGGCCGACGAGCGCAAGCGACTGCAAGCCTTTGTCGATCGCTTCAAGGCCAAGGCCTCGAAAGCCCGCCAGGCGCAGTCCCGCGTCAAGATGCTGGAAAAGATGAAGCCCGTCACCGCGCTGGTGACGCAGGACGTGCGCGAAATTTCATTTCCGGTGCCTGACAAGATGCTGTCGCCGCCGATCATCGCGGTCGACCATGTCTCGGTCGGCTACGATCCCAAAAAACCCGTGCTCAATCGCGTTACCTTGCGCATCGACACCGACGATCGCATCGCCTTGCTCGGCTCCAACGGCAACGGCAAGTCGACGCTGGTCAAGCTGCTCGCCAACAAGTTGGCGCCGTTCTCCGGTCATGTCACCCGCGCGGAGAAGCTGTCGGTCGGATATTTCGCTCAGCACCAGGTCGATGAGCTCAATCTCGACGGTTCGCCCTATGATCACGTCCGCAAGCTGATGCCCGACGCCCCCGAAACCAAGGTGCGCGGGCGCACCGGCGCGATCGGATTCTCGGGCAAGGCCGGCGACACCCTCGTCAAGAGTTTGTCGGGTGGCGAAAAAGCGCGGCTGCTGCTTGGACTTGCGACTTTCTTCGGTCCCAACATGATCATTCTCGACGAGCCGACCAACCATCTGGACATCGACAGCCGTGCCGCGCTTGCCGAGGCGATCAATGAATTTCCGGGCGCCGTCATCATGGTCTCGCACGATCGTTATCTGATCGAAGCCTGCGCCGATCAATTGTGGGTGGTGGCCGATCATACCGTCACGACCTACGACGGCGACCTCGACGATTATCGCCGCATGGTTCTGTCGGCCCGTGGCATGCGCACGAATTCGCGCGACCGCGGCGGCAATGAGCGCGGAGGCGGTCGCGACAAGCCTCAGCGCAACAAGGCCGAAAAGCGCGTCCCGCTGAAGCAGAAGATTTCAGACGCCGAGGCCGAGATCGCGCGCATCAACGGCATCATCACCAAGATCGACACGGCACTCGCGCTGCCGGATCTGTTCAAGCGCGACCCGAAGCAGGCGGCCCAGCTCAGCAAGGCGCGCGCCGGCGCCGAAAGCGCGTTGCAGCGCGCCGAGGAGGAATGGCTGGCGGCGAGTTCGCAATATGACGAGGCTACCGGCTGAACCAATTCACAGCAGATTAAAGCCAACAGCGTGCGATTACGTCGCGGCCGGCTTCTTCTTCGCCTTGGGCTTGGCGGTCTTCGGCTGCGCCACCGGCTCGGCTCCGCGCTCGATCGATGACAGCCGTCCGGCGGTAAAGGTATAGATTCCGGCGCGCTGGCCCCGCGAATAATTGACAACCGCCACCCGATCGCCACGCCCATTGTTCGACAGATTGACGTTGTCGGGCGCGCCAATACCGCGCACGACGTCGCATTCGGTATGACCGAGCGCGACCGTTCCGGTCGTCGTAGGGGCCGGGGCGCCGGCAGCGCCGTTGGTCAAGGCGTTGGCGTCAGCAGGCCCGCCGGGAGGATTCATTCCCGGGCAAGCCCCGTCCGCGCTGACCAAATCTTCTGCAGTAACCGGCTTGTTGGCAGTTAGAGGCGGCGTTTCAATCGAAACGTTTTTGATGAACAGCCTGCCGGAGCGCGAAAACCATTCCGCGTCCTTCGACAGAAGATCGGACGAGAACATATCCGACGTGCTTGAGCAGCCCGCGACGACAGGGGCGAGCAGCAGCAACATCAGCAGTCGCTTTCGGTGAAGGTATTTATCTCGCACGATGAATTAGATTCCCACCCTAAGCCCCAGCGGTTGTTCCACTATCACTTTGCGGCACGACCGTGGCTTTGTGCAGGCTCACGGACAGAAACTGCAGATTATCATTAATCTCGCTGAATCGCTATTCCCGCTTCTGCCACCGCCCCTGCTCGTCGGCCTGCCAGTAAGTGACCTCGAATCCCCGCGACTTGCAGGCTGTCCAGGCGCCCCGCGCCGCGGCCAGCGCATCGTCATCGTCGCCGTTAAAGACCAGAACCACCCGCTCATAGGCGTCCGCATCAGCGGGCAGAGCGGCATTATCGATCAGGAACCTGACATTGGCCCGGTTCGGATTGCCCTCCTCTACCGCCAGCACGATTGGCTGATCCTGCGCATCGCCGGCGCGCCAGGTGGCATGCGGCAGGAACGAATCGTCGCGATAGGTCCACAAATGAGCGTCGAGCGCGTCAGTGCGCTCTTGCGATGTCGACTGCACGACAACGCGCCAGCCACGCTCCAGCGATTTTTCAAGCAGCGGCGGCAAAACGTTGTCGAGCGACATGTTTTGCAGATGGTAGAACAAAACTTCCGTCATCCGGTTTTCAGCTATTTCTTGGCTTCGTAATACTCCGCGACCAACCGCTCCAGCAGACGAACGCCAAAACCCGAACCCCAACTGTGATTGATCTCGGATTTCGGCGCGCCCATCGCCGTTCCCGCAATGTCGAGATGCGCCCACGGCGTGTCGTCGACGAAGCGCTGCAGGAACTGCGCGGCGGTGATCGAACCGCCGTTGCGGCTACCGGCGTTTTTCATATCGGCAAACTGCGAATCGATCTGCTTGTCGTATTCCGGGCCGAGCGGCATGCGCCAGACCCGTTCGCCCGTCTCGAGCCCGACCCTGGTCAGCCGTTCCGCCAATTCGTCGTTGTTGGAAAACAAACCGGCATATTCGGTGCCAAGGGCGACCATGATCGCGCCGGTGAGCGTCGCCAGATCGACCATGAATTTCGGCTTGAACTTCTTCGCCACGTACCAGAGCACGTCGGCCAGCACCAAACGGCCTTCGGCGTCGGTGTTGATGATCTCGATGGTCTGGCCGGACATCGACGTCACGATATCGCCTGGGCGCTGCGCGTTGCCGTCGGGCATGTTCTCGACGACGCCGATGGCTCCGACCACATTGACCTTCGCCTTCCGCGCAGCCAACGCATGCATCAGCCCGACCACGCAGGCGGCGCCGCCCATGTCGCCCTTCATGTCCTCCATGCTGGCGGCGCCCTTGATGGAAATGCCGCCGGTGTCGAAACAGACACCTTTGCCGATAAAGGCGACCGGCTGATCGCCGCGCTTGCCGCCATTCCAGCGCATGATCACGGTCCGTCCGGACTGCGTCGAACCCTGAGCGACGCCGAGCAGCGCGCCCATTCCGAGTTTCGTCATGGCCTTGACGTCGAGTATCTCGACGTTGACGCCGAGCTTGCGGAGCTGGCTGGCGCGGCGCGCGAACTCCACGGGATAGAGTACGTTCGGCGGCTCATTCACGAGTTCGCGTGCCATGATGACGCCATCGACGATGTGCGCGCCCGGAGCAAAGGCCTTTCGCGCGGCGGCTACATCGCCGACGGCGAGCGAGACGTCCGCGCGCAATCCGGCATCCTCGCCGTCTTTTTTCTTGGTCTTGTAGCGGTCGAATTTATAGGCGCGCAGCCGTATCCCCGATGCGACCGCGGCCGCTTGATCCGGCTTCATCTCCCCCGAAGGCAATTCCGCGATGATCGTCACGGCGTCAGCGCCGGCACCCAGTTTGCCGGCTGCCGCACCGCCAAGCTTGAGAAAATCCTTGTCCTTGGTGGCCGAGAGCTTGCCTGCGCCGACCACGATCAGGCGTGAGGCCTTGAGACCCTCCGGCGCCAGGATATCGAGCGTGGACCCGCTCTTTCCCTTGAACTGATTCGTGGCCGCCGCACGCTTGACGATGTTAGCCGCATCGCCCAGCGCCTTGCTGGTCGCCGTGCCGAGTTTCAATGCGTCGTCGCAGAATATGACCAGAGTGCCGCGCGCGGCTGCGGAAAACGGAACGAAGCCGACCTTGACGGCGTCGGACATAGGCAAATCCTCCAAAAAATCAGGGCTGTCGCTGGGCCGGGGACCCGCCGGGCGGTGTTTCGGATGTTTCTTTTCGGATGCAACATACATCCGTCAAAAGCTTTGGTCCGTGACACTATTGCCTGTCAGCCGCCGCGCTGCCAAGCGTCCGCGTGGCCTGAAGGCCACATAGAGCGAATAATTAACCGTATTTCGGGGGTGCCTTGGCTCAGCCATTTTGTTGACGGATCAAAGGGATGGTAAGAGGGGGAGTGAGCCGGCTAAGCCATGGCGGCGCGACCAAAGGGGATCCCGGGTTTAGGGATTGGTCGCCAGCTGCCGTTCCGGTTTGTGGGGCGGGGATCGTGCGATAGCAATGGGGTCAATCGACAAGTATATCTTCCGCACGACGCTTGCGTCGTTTGCGCTGGTTCTGGTCAGCCTGACAGGGGTGATTTGGATTACGCAGGCGTTGCGCGGTATCGACCTGATGACCAGCCAGGGTCAGACGATCATCACCTTTCTCGGCGTCACCAGCCTGGTCATTCCCGCGCTGGTCCTGATCATCTCACCTATCGCGCTGATGATCGCGATCTCGCATACCCTGAACAAGCTCGCCACCGACTCAGAGATCATCGTGATGAACGCGGCCGGCTTCTCGCCGTTGCGCTTGTTCCGTCCTTTTCTCTATGCCACCGTCGTTGTGGCGGTCATGGTTGCTTTCATTGCCTCCTATCTCGCTCCCGACGGCATGCGTCGCCTCAAGCAGTGGGATGCCGAAATCACCGCCGATGTGCTCGCCAACATCCTCCAGCCCGGCCGCTTTGCCCAGCTCGACCAAAACCTGACCATCCGCATTCGAGAGCGGCAACCCGGTGGCGTGCTTGTCGGCATCTTTGTCGATGACCGCCGCGATCCCAAGGAACGTGTCAGCATCATCGCCGACCATGGGACAATTCTGAAGAACGAAGGCGGTTCGTTTCTGATTCTCGAGGACGGAAATCTCGAACGCTTCGAGACCGGCAAACACGATCCCGCGATGGTGGCATTCGGCCGTTATGCATTCGACATGTCGAAGTTCTCGAATCAGGGCCGCGACATCACCCTGGGCATTCGCGAGCGCTACCTCTGGGAGTTGCTCTCGCCGCCATCAGAGGATCCGGTGTACAAGCAGTTGCCCGGACAGTTTCGCGCCGAACTGCATGACCGTTTCCTGGCGCCAATCTATCCGTTTGCATTTGCCGCCCTGACCTTTGCGTTCCTCGGCGCGCCGCGCACGACGCGTCAGAGCCGCAACTTTTCGATCACCGGTTCAATCCTCGCCGTGTTCGGGGTGCGCATGGCGGGATTCGCCTGCTCGGTGATGGCGGTGAAATCGCCGCTCGCGCCGCTCGTTCAATATCTGATGCTGGCGACGGCAATCGGCGTGAGCCTCTGGATCATCGTCGGGGGCATCGTCGTGGAACCGCCGGCGGCACTGATGGAGGCGATCAACAAATCCAACGCGCGTCTGTTACGGCTTTTTGGGCGGCCCGCCACAGCATGAGCATGATGACCAACACGCTTGGGCGATATTTTGCCGGCCGCTTCGTGGTCTCGGCGCTCGGCGTGTTCGCCAGTATTTTCATTCTGCTGGTGCTGGTCGATTACATCGAAATGGTCAGGAAGACGTCGGGGCTGGCTTCGGTCTCCGCCATCACGGTCGCAGAGACGTCGTTGTTCCGCGTGCCGCAACTGCTCGAAAAAATGATGCCGTTTTGCATCCTGATCGGAGCGATGACCTGTTATCTGGCGCTTTCGCGGCGGCTGGAACTGGTGGTTGCGCGCGCCGCCGGCATTTCGGCGTGGCAGTTCATCGCGCCGGCGCTGGCAAGTTCGATCGTACTCGGAATCGCGGCGACAACCGCTTACAATCCGATTTCCGCCAATCTGCGCGAACTCTCGAAGCGAATGGAGGCGGAGCTGTTCGGCTCCGCTCCCGGCGGCGGCATACAGGACGCGTCCGGCTTCTGGATCAATCAAGTGAACAGTGAGGGCCAGGCCATCATCAACGCCGCCCGCAGCGAGCAGCAGGGCGTGCGGTTGACCGGGCTCACGGTGTTCCGGTTCGATCCCGACTTCCGGTTCAAGGAACGAATCGAAGCCCGTGAAGCCACGCTTGAGGAGGGACGCTGGCTGTTCAAATCCGCGCGCCGGTACTCGCTCGACGGACCTCCGGTTGACCAGGACAGTTTCTTCCTCACCACCAGCCTGACGCCGGCCCAGGTCCGCAACAGTTTCTCCACGCCAGAAACTGTGTCTTTTTGGCAACTCCCGGGCTATATCCGTTCCTCCGAAAGCTCCGGATTTGCGACCGCAGGGTACCGATTGCAGTATCATAAACTCATCGCACAGCCGTTTTTGCTGGCCGCAATGGTCATGCTGGCCGCGGCTGTCAGCCTTCGGTTCTTCCGTTTTGGCGGCGTGCAAAAGATGGTTTTAAGTGGCGTGGGTGCAGGGTTTCTGCTCTATGTTCTGTCGAAAGTAACTGAAGATTTGAGCAAGGCTGAATTGATGCATCCGATCGCTGCGGCGTGGCTGCCCGTATGTGTGGGCGGCCTCACCGGCTTTTTGGCCTTGTTGTACCAGGAGGACGGGTAGTGGCCGTCGTCGCCGCCCGCCAGATAGGCCTGCCCGCGTTCGGGCGGCGCACCACCGTGCGCCGTCACAGCGGTCGCTTGGCCGCCGCCAGCGGACCCGTTCTCGCACTGCTTTTCGGGTTCGCCCTTGCGTTCGGCATTGGCTCGACCATCCCGGCGGCGGCGCAGAGCTTCACCTACAATCCGCTTCCGCCAAAGCCGAAACCGGTGCCGGTTGCCAACAATGGACAGATGCTGGTCCAGGCCGTCGAGGTGGATTACGACTACAACAATTCGCGCGTGTCGGCGGTCGGCAACGTGCAGATGTTTTACAACGGCACAAGCGTCGAGGCCGACAAGGTCATCTACGATCAGAAGACCAAGCGGCTTCACGCCGAGGGCAACATCCGCATGACCGATGCGGACGGCAAGGTCACGTACGCGAATATCATGGATTTGAGCGACGACTACCGTGACGGTTTCGTCGATTCGTTGCGCGTCGACACCGCCGACGCGACGCGAATGGCCGCGACGCGCGCGGACCGCTCCAGCGGCAACTACACCGTGTTCGAGAACGGTGTCTACACGGCCTGCGCGCCCTGCAAAAACGATCCGAAGAAGCCGCCGTTGTGGCAGGTCAAGGGCGCGCGCATCATTCACGACCAGACCGAAAAGATGCTGTACTTCGAGAGCGCGCAGCTGGAGTTCTTCGGCGTTCCGATGGCGTATCTGCCGTATTTTTCGACACCCGATCCGACCGTGAAGCGCAAGACCGGGTTTTTGATGCCGGGCTTCTCGCAGGCTTCGACCTTTGGGTACGCCGTTGAAACCCCGTTCTACTGGGCGATCGCCCCGGACTACGACGCGACCTTCAACCCACGCTTTACCACCCGGCAGGGCGTGCTGCTCCAGGGTGAATTCCGTCAGCGCCTGATCAACGGCTCGTATCAAATCCGCGCCTATGGCATCGACCAACTTGACCAGGGAGCCTTCGCGGGCCTGCCCGGGGATCGTCAATTCCGCGGCGGCGTCGATACCAAAGGCCAGTTCGCGCTGAACGACAAATGGGTGTGGGGCTGGGACGGCGTCCTGCTATCGGACTACTACTTCTTCTCCGATTACAGGCTTGCCCAATACAAGGATCCGCTGAACTCATTCCTGAGCCTGCCAACGGAAGCCATTTCCCAGCTTTATCTGACCGGCGTCGGCAATCGCAGCTACTTCGATGCGCGCACGATCTACTATCTCAGCTATTCCGGTAACCAGGATAAGGTGCCGGTGATTCACCCGGTCGTCGATTATTCAAACGTGATCAACAGCCCGATCCTGGGCGGAGAATTCAGCTACAAGACGAATTTCACGAGCCTGTCGCGGGAAACCGCCGCGTTCGACCCGATCACGACATTGGCAAACACCAATGGCCTGTGCCTGACGGCGTCCGCCGATCCGCTCGCGAGGTTGCCGGCGCAATGCCTGCTGCGCGGCATGCCGGGCACTTACACGCGGTTGACGGCTGAGGCGCAGTGGCGGCGATCGTTCACCGATCCGGCGGGCCAAATCTGGACGCCGTTTGCGATCCTCCGCGCCGATGCGATCGATTCGTCGATCTCGAACCAGCCCGGCGTTTCGAACTTCCTCCCCGTCGGCGACACGCAGGCGCTGCGCCTGATGCCCACGGTTGGCCTCGAATATCGCTATCCCTTCATCAACGTGCAGCCCTGGGGCTCCACGACGATCGAGCCGATCGCACAGATCATCATTCGTCCCAATGAAACCTATGCCGGCAAGCTTCCCAACGAAGACGCGCAGAGCATGGTCTTCGACGCCAGCAACCTGTTCGCCGTCGACAAGTTCTCGGGCTATGATCGCGTGGAAGGCGGTGGCCGCGCCAATGTCGGCGTGCAAGCGACGACGCAATTCGACCGCGGCGGTTCGATCAATGTGCTGTTCGGACAGTCCTATCAGCTGTTCGGCCTGAATTCATTCGCAGTTCGTGATGTGACCAATACCGGTATCGATTCCGGCCTGCAGAACACGCGGTCCGATTACGTCGCCCGCGTCAATTATTCGCCCAACAGAACCTACTCGTTCAGCGTGCGCTCGCGCATGGACGAGCAGACGCTGAACATTAACCGTTTCGAAGCTGAAGGCCGCGCAAACTTCGACCGCTGGTCGGTCAGCCTGATGTACGGCAATTATGCCCCGCAAGCGGATCTGGGATATCTGACCCGCCGCGAAGGATTGCTGGGCAGCGGTTCGATCAAGGTGGCGGCGAACTGGGTGGTGTCGGGAGCCGCCCGATGGGATCTGGAAGCCAACAAGCTCAATCAGTATATCATCGGGGCCGGGTATGTGGACGACTGCTTCGTGCTGGCCGCGAACTACGTGACGTCCTACCAGTACTCCGCGGGCACCACCCCGCCTGTGCTCAGCCACGCGTTTATGCTGCAGATCGGCCTGCGGACACTTGCCAACACGTCCTCATCGGCCGGCCCGAGCAGCGGCATCCAGTAGCGCCGGCTTGACGTTGCCGGAGGATCATTCCCGCGTCTCGGATCCAGTTCGAATCGGTTGATATAGCGAATATGATCATGACGACCACTACGATCCTGAATCGCCTTTCGCCTCTCATTCTGGGGTGCGCCACGGCGCTGATCTTGATGGGGTGCGGTTCGCCGCTGCATGCGCAAACCGTCGCCGTCATGGTCAACGGCGAACCGATCACCAATTACGATGTCGATCAGCGCAGCAAGCTGAACTTCATGACGACGCACAAGGCCGCCGCCCGACAGCAAGTGATCGACGAGCTGATCGATGAAAAAGTGAAAATCAAGGAAGGCAAGAAGTTCGGCGTCGACCCGACCGCTTCGGATATCGACCAGTCGTTCGCGGCCATGAGTTCACGGATGCGCACGACGCCCGAAGTGCTCGCCAAATCTCTCGAAAGCCAGGGCGTTCGGGCCGACACGCTGAAGGCCCGTATGAAGGCCGAGATGGTTTGGACCAGTCTGGTCCGCGGGCGATTCAAGGAGAGCCTGCAGGTCGGCGAGAAGGACGTCGCCGCCGCTGTTCAGGTCAAGGGCGGCGAGGACAAAAAGGAGACCGAAAGCTTCGAGTATCAAATGCGTCCGATCGTCTTGATCGTCCCGCGCGGATCCGCACATTCCGCCACCGAAGCCAGGGTCAAGGAAGCCGAAGCCCTGCGCAGCCGGGTACAGACCTGCGATGAGGCCAACGCTTTTTTCAAATCCATGCAAAATGCAGCGATACGCGACACCGTGACCAAGACTTCCGCCGATATACCAGCCGTTCTTCGAGAAGTGCTCGACAAGACCACGATCGGCCATTTGACCGCGCCTGAGGTGACAAAACAGGGCGTGGAGATGGTTGCCCTGTGCGGAAGGAAGCCGACCACCGTCGACACGCCGATGAAGAAGGAAATCCGCGAGAAGATGTATGCCGAAAAATACGAAGCCAAGTCGAAATCGTATCTGCAGGAAGTCCGCAAAGCCGCGATGATCGAATATCGTTGACGATGGCTAAGCCCCTCGCGCTGACCCTAGGCGAACCCGCGGGTATCGGGCCTGATATCACCATCAAAGCGTGGCTGCGCCGCAATGAGCTGAAGCTCCCGGCGTTCTACCTGCTCGGCGATCGCGACTTCCTCAGCGGCCGGGCCCATACTCTCGGGCTGAAGATCAGGCTCGCCGAGGTTCGCCCCGAGGATGCATTCGATGCATTCGCCGATGCGTTGCCGGTCGTGGCCACCGGCCACAGGGCGACCGCACAACCAGGCCAGCCGGACCACACCAGTGCCGACGCAGCCTTGGCCTCGATTCGTCAGGCGGTTGACGACGTGATCGGCGCCCGGGCCAGCGCGGTCGTCACCAATCCGATCGCCAAAAGCGTTCTCTACCGCGCCGGCTTCCGGCATCCCGGCCACACCGAGTTTCTCGCCGAACTCGCTGCCACCGATCGCCACACGCCGCAGCCGGTGATGATGCTGTGGTCCCCTGCTGTCGCCGTCGTGCCCGTAACGATCCATATTTCGCTGCGCGAGGCGATCGCGCAGCTGTCGACTGACCTGATCGTTACCACGGTCCGCATCGTGGCCGCGGCGTTGAAAGCGCGCTTCGGCCTCGCCAACCCGCGCCTTGTGGTGTCCGGTCTCAATCCCCACGCCGGCGAAGAGGGCTCGCTCGGCACCGAGGAACGCACGATCGTTGCACCGGCCGTCGAAATGCTGCGCGCCGAAGGCATCGAGATCAGGGGACCGCTGCCGGCGGACACCATGTTTCACGACGCTGCGCGCAAGACCTATGACTGCGCGATCTGCATGTATCACGATCAAGCGCTGATCCCGGTCAAGACGCTGGCATTCGAAGACGCCGTCAACGTCACCTTGGGATTGCCGTTCATTCGCACATCGCCGGATCATGGCACGGCCTTCGACATTGCCGGCACCGGACGCGCCAATCCGTCGAGCCTGGTCGCGGCATTGCGCCTCGCCGCCCGCATGGCGGCCGCGCAACCGGCATGAGCGCGATCGATGACCTTCCGCCGCTTCGCGAGGTCATTCGCCAGCATTCCCTCTCGGCTCGAAAATCGCTTGGTCAGAATTTCCTGCTGGACCTCAACCTCACCGCACGGATCGCGCGCGCCGCGGGCCCGCTCGAGGATGCGACGATTATCGAGATCGGGCCCGGTCCCGGCGGGCTGACGCGCGCGTTGCTGGCGCTCGGCGCGCGGCGCATCATCGCGGTGGAGCGCGACCAGCGCGCACTGGCGGCGCTCGAAGAGATTTCAAGGCGATATCCGGGACGGCTGGAGATTATTTGCGCCGACGCGCAGCATTTCGACCCACGGCCACTGCTCGGCGGCACAGTTGCGAAAATCGTCGCCAACCTGCCCTACAATATCGCGACCGCACTGTTGATCGACTGGCTGTCGATCGAGCCATGGCCGCC
>WNGO01000635.1_pt1 | contig 22068 bp, 23 predicted proteins | sample 5400511 | NCBI WGS metagenome assembly WNGO01 (sample SAMN13153380, study PRJNA577476) | soil metagenome | isolation source: 20 cm soil or saprolite under Garry oak tree replicate 2 | place: USA:California | collected 2016-06-15 | reverse complement strand
CGATGCCGGAGGTGTGCCCGACGTGCGGCGGCAGCGGCGCCGCGAAAGGCGCGACGGTCAACACCTGCCCCGAGTGCAAGGGCCGCGGCACGGTCTCGTTCGGGCAGGGCGGCTTTGCCGTCACTCGTCCGTGTCCGGTATGCCGGGGGAAGGGCACCGTTCCCTCGCAGCGCTGCCCGACGTGTCAGGGGAGCGGCGAACTGCGCGTCGAGAAGCGCGTCAACGTCGAAATTCCCCCCGCCGTCGAGGAGGGGGCGCGCCTGCGCCTCAAGAATCAGGGGCCCAAGGGCCGCGGCGACTTGATCGTGCAGATCCATGTGGCCCCCGACCGCTTCTTCCGGCGCGAAGGGCTCGATCTCATCGGCGTCGTGCCGATCAATCTCGCGCAGGCCTTGCTGGGCTCGCGCATCAAGGTGAAGACTCTCGATGACAAGCGGGTGGTGCTACGGATTCCGGCGGGAACGCAGCATGGCCAGAAATTCCGCATCCCGGGGCACGGCATCGAAAGGAATGGGCGGCGCGGCGACATGTACGTGGAAGCGCACGTCACGCTGCCCGAGAAGCTCAGCGCGGAAGAGCAGGAGGCGGTGAAGAGTTTCGCGGAGAAGGCAGGCTTGAAGTACTGAGACGTGGACTGCAACTTGGTTTCTTGGCGTCTGGCAACGCTTCGTTTGGGGTGTAGGTCAACTGGCAGACCGCCCGGCTGTTAACCGGGAAGTTGGAGGTTCGAGTCCTCCCGCCCCAGCTTCGCAGTGAACTTCGCCGCTGTTTCCAAATTCGCGTATTGGTTGGATGCCGGGATTCGCATCCCCGGCACCAACCTGCGATTCGGTCTCGATCCCATCCTCGGATTGCTCCCCGCCGTCGGCGACGCGGCTGGCGCCGTCCTTGCCGGGTGGATCCTCGTCGCAGCGGTCCGGCTGGGCGCATCACGTGCCACATTGTTGCGGATGGCCGGCAACGTGGCGCTCGATGCGGGATTAGGTGCCGTTCCGTACCTCGGGGACGCGTTCGACTTCGCCTGGAAAGCCAATCTTCGGAACGTGGCCCTGCTGGAGCGGCATCTCGCGGCGCCGGTCCGGGCCGAGCGCGCCGATCGCTGGTTCGTGGTGCTCGTCCTCTCCGGCATTTTTGCTATGGCCCTCGGGTTGCTCGCGCTGGGACCGCTGCTGACGCTGTGGATACTCCGTGCGCTGGGCGTCGCGTGAGCCGGCAGGCTGTTCCACTCGCCGCCGCACTCGCCGATCGCTACACCGTCGACCGTGAGCTGGGCCGGGGCGGCATGGCCACCGTCTACCTCGCCGAAGAAAAGAAGCACGGCCGCAAAGTCGCGATCAAAGTCCTGCGGCCGGAGATCACCGCCGCGCTGGGTACGGAGCGATTCCTGCGCGAGATCGGCATCGCGGCCCGGCTTTCCCATCCGCACATCGTTCCGCTGATCGACTCCGGCGACGCGGGTGGTCTCCTGTACTACGTCCAGCCGTACGTCCCGGGCGGCTCGCTGCGCGAGCGGCTCGCGGAAGCACGCCAGCTGTCGCTGAAGGATGCATTGCGCATCGCGCAGGAAGTCGGCGCCGGCCTCGACTTCGCCCACCGCAACGGTTTTGTGCATCGCGACGTGAAGCCCGAGAATATCCTGTTCGCCGACGGCCACGCCGTGCTGGCGGACTTCGGCGTCGCACGCGCCTGTTGCGATGCCGAGACGCAGGAGCGGGTCACCGAAGTCGGACTCGCGGTCGGCACGCCGGAATACATGAGTCCCGAGCAGGCGAGTGGCCAGGCGGACCTGGGTGCCGCCAGCGACGTCTACAGCCTGGCGTGCGTCGTGTACGAGATGCTCGCCGGTGAGCCCCCGTTTCGGGGTAGCAGCCCTCGCGCCGTAATGGCAAGGCAGGTGACCGAGTCGCCGCGGCCGCTGCGCGCCTTCCGGCCCGAAGTGCCTATCGCGGTGGAGCGGGCGATCATCCAGGCGCTCGAGAAGAACCCCGATCAGCGCATCAACAGTGCCGCGGAATTCGTGTCCGCGCTGTTGGCGGCCGATACGCCGCAGGTGGGGCGGACTCCCGCGATCACCCGTTCGATCGCCGTGCTCCCGTTCGTGAATGCCAGCTCCGATGCCGAGAACGAGTATTTGAGCGACGGCATAACGGACGAGCTCATCGACGCGCTCGCCAAGATCGCCGGTTTGCGGGTCTCGTCGCGCACCTCGACGTTTGCTTTGAAAGGCAAGCCACTCGACGTCCGCGCGGTGGGCGCGTTGCTCGGCGCCTCGGTCGTGCTCGATGGGACCGTGCGGAAGTCGGGTGATCGCCTCCGGATCACGGCGCAGCTGACCTCGACCGACGACGGCCGGCTGCTGTGGTCGCAGCGCTACGACCGCCAGCTCGTCGATGTGTTCGCCATCGAGGACGAGATCGCCGCGACGATCGTGAATACGCTGCGCGCCACCATGTTCGCCGATCTGTCCGAGCACACGCCGCGGCGCTACACCGAAAACATCCACGCCTACGGCCTGTATCTCAAAGGACGGTACGCCTGGAACAAACGGACGCAGGAAGGCGTCGCCGAGGCGGTCAGCTACTTCGAGCACGCGATCGCGGAGGACCCGAGCTACGCGCCCGCGTACGCGGGCCTGGCGGACTCCTACGCGCTCGACGTGGATTATCGATCGATTCCTGTGGCGGAGGCATACGGCCGCGCCAAGGACTACGCCCGCAAGGCGTTGCAGCTCGACGAGTCCCTGCCGTCGGCGCATGCATCACTGGCGTGGAGTCTGTTCGTCTTCGACTGGGACTGGGACGGCGCCGATCGGGAGTTCCGCCGCGCGATCGAGCTCAATCCGCGGTATGCGAGCGCACACCAGTGGTACGCGTTCCTCCTCGCGTCGCGCGGCGAGCACGATGCGGCGCTGCGCGAAGGGTTGACCGCGCTGGAGCTCGATCCCGCCTCCGTCTCGGCGCGCCGGGGTGTCGGGTGGCTCTCGTTCTATGCGCGGCGCTATGGCCAGGCGCTCGACCATCTGGCGCGCGCGATCGAAATGAACCCGATGGCCGTCGAGAGCTACCGGATTCTCGGCACGACGCTTGGCATGCAGGGGCAGTGGGTCGAGGCAGAGCGGATCCTGCGCGACGCGTTACCACTGCCTGGAGCGGGAGCGTACACGAAGGCGACGTTGGGCTGGGTTCTGGCCAGCGCCGACAAGCGCGCGCAGGCCGAACAACAACTGCGTGAGCTCGAGACGGTGGCTCGGACCAGCTACGTATCACCGGTGGCGTTTGCGATCGTGCACGTCGGACTGGGGAATGTGGATCGCGCGCTGGATTGGGCCGAGCGTGCGTACGACGAACGGCGAGGCTGGCTGGCCTACTTCAAGGTGAATCCGATGCTCGATCCGCTGCGGGCCAACGCGCGGTTTCAGACTTTGCTGAAGAAAATGCGGTTGTAGCTATCCTTGCAGCGCCGGCGCGCCGGCCAGGAACTTGTCGATCGCGTCGTTGCCGACGGTGGGCCGCATGTGCTCGAGCACGATCCGCCCGAGCCTCGGCACGTCTTCCTTGCGAAAGCCCGCGGCGGACAGGCCGGCCATCAAGGCCGCAGGCCCCGCGACGCCGATCATCTCGCCGGTGCGTGCCCCGCTCATCAGCGCGCGCCCCATGTAGCTCTCATGGTTGGGCACGGCGACGCGCACCTTCTCGAACGTCGCCTTGTCGACTGCCATTCGCATCGCCATCAGAATGGCGCCGATGCCCTTCTCAGCCTGACCCGGCTCCACTTCCAGGTTAGCGACGATCTGCTCGACAAGATCCATGAGGGCCTACAATAACACAGAAAAGCGGGGACATGCAAAAACTAGACGTCGAGACGCCGAGCGGTCTCGGCGTCTCGACGTCTCGATGCTATTGCCCTACCGTGAAGTCAACTCTCTTAAGCACGTTGCCCGCCGCATCGCGAATCTCGACGTGCCACGCCCCCTTGGCGTCCGCGGGAACCGTCTTGCGGCTCCACGTGCGCCACGGCGAGCCGCCGATTGCGAGCGGCACGGTTCCGACTTCATCACCCCCATGGAACCAGACGGCGCTGACCGTCTGTCCGCCGGCGCCGCTCACGCGCATCCACAGCACGACCGTTCCCACGCTGTCGGGGAACGCCGTTCCCGTGTCCTGCGGCACCCGGTCTACGACCGACCGCGCGAGCACCGCTTCGACGCTTACGTTTGCAGCCGGAGCCGCCGCTGCCGCCGCCGCCGGCGCCGGCGCCGGCGCCGGAGCGGCAGCTTTCGTGGTATCCTGCGCTGCGACCTGACCAACAAAGCCGACTAGTAGTAACAGCGTCAGCATCGCTTTCATGAGGGCACTCCCTGGTTGAGTGTTGCACGCTCGGCCGCCCGTCGCCGGCTGCGCCGCTCCAACGAGGCGCCCACGACGGCGGCGATCAGACAACCCACCAACGTTCCTGCCATCTGAAACCCCAGCTGATACTCGAGCTGAATCCAGTGACACTTGGGGGCGAATATCGGACCGACGAGCCGCCCGCACTTGTCCTGGGAAAAGGCGAATCCCCAACTGGCCCCCAGACCACAGACCAACGGCAGGAGGGCCACGAAGAAATGGCGCAGCAGAGTCATCGGCCACGCTCGATGTGCCAGCGGTCCATAACACGATCTCCTTCGAGTACCACATACTCGTCGAAATGTGCCTCGGTGAGGCAAGAATGATTGGGAATGATCTCAACCTGGTCGCCAACCCTGAACTTTCCATCGATCGCCGCGGGCGCGGCGGCGCGGATCACGCCGTGTTCCTGCGACACCGACGCCACGGCGAGCTCCGGATGCCCTTTGACCTCTCCGAACGCCGGCGCGAGGCCGAGGTGCGTCGGCCCGAGATCCTTCGAGAGCGACAGCGCCCCCGCGTCTACCACGAAGTGCGTCGCGCCCGGTTGGTGGGATACGACGGTCGCGAGCACGGAAACGGCCACGTCGCTCGGCTCACAGCACCCGATCAGTACCATGGTCCGGTCATAGAAGATGTAATTCCCCGGGCGCGCTTCTGTGACGCCCGTCAAGTCTTTTACGGCCGCCATCGCGGGCGTCGACCCGACGCTGACCCCGCGTACGGGCAGCCCGTCTTTGCGCAGCAATTCAGCGAACCAGGCCATGACCTGCCGTTCCTGCTCCGCGATCTGGGCCGCCTCAGCCTTGTCGCGCGTGCGATAGGCGTGACCCGAATGACTGAGAATCCCGTCGAACGTGAGGCCCCGTTCAGCGCCCAACTCGCGTGCGACCTCGAGTCCATAGCGCGACGCGGGATCGACGCCCGCCCGGTGGTATCCGCAGTCGACCTTCAACCAGACGTGGAGGCCCCCCCCGTTGCCGGCCAGCGCCTTCGCGGTGTCGAGATCGTCCAGGATGACGCGCAACGTCACGCCGGTCTGGGCAATGCGCTGCACGTGCGGGATGTGCGTGCGGTCGAGCGGGAAGGCCCACGTCACATCACCGAAGCCGCCGCGCGCAAACGTCTCTGCCTCGTGCAGCGTGGACACGGTGATGCCCTGCGCGCCGTGCGCGATCTGGCGGCGTCCCAGCTCGAGACACTTGTGCGTTTTGATGTGCGGTCGCAGTGAGACGCCGAGTTTTTTGGCCCGGCCGGCCATCTGCGTCAGATTGCGCTCCATCACGTCGCGGTAGAGCAGCAGGGCAGGGGTTTCGACGTCAATCAAGGCGGCGGCCCGTGACCTCCACTCGATGTATGCGCTCGATCTTACCCGACCCACCCACGAACGCCGATACGACCCAGCCTGTGAGCCCGACGATGATGGCGCCAAGCGTCGCCGATAGCAGTCCTGCGACATGGAATCCCGGGACCAGCCAGGCGACGAGCGCGAGCGAGATGCCGTTCACGATCAGGACGAACAATCCCAGGGTCAGGACGGTGAGCGGCAGGGTGAGGAAAAACAGAATCGGCCGAATCAGCGCATTGACTACGCCAAGCACCAGCGCGGAGACGATCAGCGCGCCCGTGCCGGTGATCACGATGCCGGGGAGGAGTTGATCGGCGACCCACAGCCCCAGGGCGGTGATCAGCAGTCTGACGACGAATCCTTTCATGGGGCGGAAGATAACCGCTGTGGACGTCCCGCGACGAACCGGGCCGTCATGCCCGGGCGCGCCTGCACGCCAAGCTTGGCGTCGAGCAGGATCGAGCCGCTCAGCGAATCGCGGCCTGCTGGCGCGAGTGACACCCCTGCGAACGGGCCCACGTCCGCGGGCCAGCCGCTGACGATCGCCTGTTCCGGCTGGCCGAACCAGTTCACGGCCAACGTTTCAGCGCGCGGCGCACGAAACACGAGCCGGCCGCGGAACAGGCACTCGCGATCGATGACGACCGTGGCGCTGTCGAGGATGACGTCCCCCAGGCGGAAGCGATCGCTCATCGAGGGTGCGTCGGGGAAGGTGAGCGTATCGCCGCGCGCGACGAACCAGTGGCCGGCATAGGGCATGGAATAGCGGCGCAGGCGGTCGAACTGATGACCGGAGCAGGGGTTGGGAGGTCCACACGCGGCGACCACGAGCACCACGCCGCACATCACGGCGCGCATCAGAACTCCGTTGTATCCCTCGCCACCGTGTCACTGCTGCGGATGCGCGCGCTCATGGAGTCGGCCGCGTTCATCGCGCGTCCGACGGCACGCGCGTTGGGGATCTTCGAGTTCGCGAGGATGCTGTCCTTCTGGCGCTCGGTGAGCGTATCGCGGTTGACGGTTTGACTCGATTTGTCGGACCCACAAGCGACGAGGATGCAGAGCGGAACCAGCCAGAGGATTGATTTCATGGCCCGCAACGTTAACAATCTGCCCGGCGGTTGCAACTCCACGTGCCACCAGAGGGAGAGACCATGCGACGTTTGGTGATCGTCCCTGCGCTCCTCGTACTCACATCATGTAGCCAGCCATCTATCGCAAACCGCCTCGTGGCGGGCAAATGGGTCGACCTCACGTACGACTTCGACTCGACCACCATCTACTGGCCGACCGCTCAGCCCTTTCACCTCACGGTCGTCTCGGCGCGGCGGACGCCCGGCGGGTGGTACTACGCAGCGAATAACTTCAGCGCCGCCGAACACGGTGGCACACATCTCGATGCCCCGGTGCACTTCATAGAAAAGAAACACACGACCGATCAGATTCCGCTGAGCCAACTGGTTGCGCCTGCCGTGGTGATCGACGTGCGCGGGAAAGCTGACTCCAGTCCCGACTACCGCGTGCACCAGTCAGACATTACGGCATGGGAAGCGACGCACGGTGATATCCCGGAGGGGAGCATCGTGCTGATCCGTACGGGTTGGGGTACGCGCTGGCCCGATCGCGCGCGCTATCTCGGCACCACGAAAACGGGTGCGCTGGGCGTCGCGCAACTGCACTTTCCCGGTCTGGATCTCGATGCGGCCCGCGCGCTGGTCCGCCGCAGGGTCGGTGCCGTGGGGATCGACACGCCGAGCATCGATTACGGTCAGTCCACGACGTACCAGGTGCATCGCCGGTTGTTCGCCTCGAACGTGCCGGCGTTTGAGAATGTGGCGCACCTGGAGGAATTGCCGCTCACCGGGGCGTTCGTGATCGCGCTGCCGATGAAGATCAAGGGCGGCAGCGGCGGCCCGCTGCGAATCGTGGCGCTGCTGCCGTAAGGCACGCGTTACGCTGTGCTTACGACGCCGGCAGTCCCTTCCGCAACACGTCCTCCATCACGTCGGCAAAGCGGTCGATCTCGGCGAGCGTCGTGTAGACGTTGGGCGTGATCCGCAGACAGTTGAATTCGGGATGGGCGATCGGCGTCACGATGATGCGGTGCCGGTCGAACATATAGCCGGCGAGCTTTCCGACATCGAGCTGCCCGGGCGTGAATGAGGCGAGGCCGCACGACTGCGCCGGATCGTATGGGGTCAAAAGCTTCACGCCCCCCCCCGGTACGCGCTCCAGCCGTTTGGCCCAGCGGTCCCGCAGGAAGCGCAGCCGCGCCGCTTTCCGTTCGGGGCCGATTCCGTCCAAGAAGTCCAACGCTTCGACGATCGCGTTGTGGTTCGCCGCGGGATGGGTCCCGATCTCCTCGAACTTGCGGATGTTCTCGTTCATCTCGGGTGGCGCCGCCATCATCGGCCAGATCTTCGCGATCTTCGCGCGCCGCACGTACAGGAAGCCGGTGCCGATCGGCGCGGTCAGCCACTTGTGCAGGCTGGTGCCGTAGTAGTCGCAATCGAGCTCGTCGCGGGTGAACGGGAAGTGCGCGTAGGCGTGCGCGCCGTCCACGATGACCTCGATGCCCCGCGCGCGGCCGAGCTGCGCGATCCGCTTCACGGGGAAGATCTGCCCGGTGAGGTTCGTGATGTGGCAGATGTGGATCACCTTGGTGCGCGGCGTGATCGCCGCTTCGACGCGTTGCGCCAGGTCGTCCTGTGACGGGGGCGGGACGGGGAACGTGATCTGCTTGAGGACGATGCCGTCGCGCCGCTCGCGCTGCTTCCAGGTGGTGATCATGCGCGGATAGTCCTGCGTTGTGGTCAGGACTTCGTCCCCGCGCTGCAGCGGCAGTCCCAGCTGGACGATCTCGAGAGCCTCACTGGCGTTGCGGGTGATCGCCATCTCTTCGGGATCGCAGCCGAAGTTCGCCGCCAGCCGGCGCCGCACCGCTTCGATCTCCGGCTCGATCCAGGCCCACATCGTGATCGCCGGCGCCTGGTTGGAGACGGCGAGGTAGCGCTGAAATGCGGCGTTCACGACGCGCGGGCTGGGCGCGACGCCGCCGTTGTTCAGATTGATCATGCCGCGATCGATGTCGAACGCCGCCTGGATCTCGCGCCAGAAATCTTCGTCCTCTGCGACCGCCGCCGCGCTGCGGCCATCGGCCTGCCGCAGGGTCGGCAGGATGCGCGATAAGGCGTCGTTCTTGAGAGCAGGGAGTGTAGCGGTGGCGGCGAACAGCGATTCGAGAAAGCGGCGACGAGTGGGCATCAGGAGCCTCGCGTGAGACGACGGATGAGCAGCGTATAGGCGACGGCATTGATCACGAGTACCGCCGTGCCAAGCACCGCCTGGATGCGCGGCGTGAGGCCGGACGGATAGATCGCGGGCAGCAGGTAGTGCTCGACGAAGCCGCCGCCGTAACCCTGCTGGCCGGCCCGCGCCCGCAGCGTGTTCTCGAGCGGCGTGAGCGGGCAGATCCAGCCGCGGTACTCGATCAGCATACCCCACAGCGCGCAGGGGATGTGCAGGGCGGCAACCCAGCGCTCCCCCGAGCGCCACGCGACGAAGCCGCCGAACACGACGAACAGGATGAACAGCGCATGGAAGGCGACGACGGCGTTCGCGAGCAGCCGATACAGCACGTGTACGTAATACGGCAAAACCCCCCGCCCGGCCAGAGCCGGACGGGGGGTTTGAGAATTCTGCTCTTACCTGTTGCCGATTACAGGCCCGCGAACGTACCGACCGGCGCGAACAGGCCGGTCACCGCTTCCTGGAAGTGCTCGAGCGCGTCGAACAGATGATCGAGCGCCGCGAGGTCTTCCAGCGTCAGCGGCTGGCCGCCCGCATCCACCCATTGCGTCCCGCGAGTAGAGGGATCGCCGCTGATCGAGGCAACGGGATGGCCGTCCACCGACACCGTAACCGTCACGGTTGTAGCACCACTCGACGTGTTCAGGACGAGGTGTGCGACCGTCCGAATCGTTTCGCCGTTCTGGATCAGCCGGAAATCGCCGTTGATGATGATGTTGGGGTTGTCGAACGAGACCGACTCGTTCAGGATGAGCGTAATTGCCGGATTGTTCAGGGCGAACGTCGCGTGCGCGCTTTCGCCATTGGCATTCACGGTGACAGTCTCGTCGAACGACAGCGTCTTGTTGTCCCCGCCGCCCAGGCCGTTCGAGATCGTCCCGCTGGCGGTCGCCGTAGCCGACGTCGCGCCGTTCATTTGGACCGACGCGGTGTAGTCGACGTACGTCGGCGCGCCGCCGGGGCCTTGCACCAGGATGTTGAGCTGCAGCTTGGTCAGGGTGCTCTGATCGATGATGTCGAGCGTCCCGATCGCGCTCACCGGCTCGACGACGTTTCCATCGAGGCCCGTGGCGTACAGGATGAAGCGCACGCCGTTCAGGCCGGCGACGACGCTGTCCTGCCACGTGTACTGATTGAGGGAGGTGTCGTACTCGAACACGCGGCCGTACAGCGAATCGGGAATGATGCGGCCCTGCGCGGCCGAGACGCTCAGGTTGGGCACCATCGCCTGCAGGCGCCGCGCCTGCAGCAGGCCCGGAAGGAACGCCTGGCCACCCGCCCGCAACAGCTGGGGCCGGATCGTTTGCAGCAGCGTCGCCGCCGGACGAATCGCGGGCGAGGTTGCGGCATCGAGCATGAAGGTGGCGTTGCTGAAGCTGCGGAAGACGTCGCTGTCGAGCGCGGAATCGACCGACGCGAGGTTGGCCGACACCGCCGCCGGATCGTTGAAGTCGGTGGGCGTCGGCGAGTCCTTACCACACGCCGTCGCCACGATGCCGAGGACGATCCCGGCACGAAGGAACAACCGCATACGGCCTCCAAATGGGAAAAGTGGGGACGAAATTGAAGTCTGCACGCGTGGTGGCCGGAGGCGCTGTGACCTCCCCCACGCCGTAAGAGGCTAGGCGATTACGCCACCACCGAGCAGCTGGTCTTCGGCGTCATACAGCACGCCCGACTGCCCTGGGGCGATCGCCCGGACCGGCTCGGCGAGCCGCAGCGCGATGCGGGCGTCCGCATGCGCAGCAATCGTGCCGGGGACCGCACGCGCGCGGTAGCGACATTGGACCCACACGGCGTCACCCGGCGAGCGCGGATCGGCAAGCCAATTGACCTCTTCGAGAGACACGTCGTGTCCGAACAACTCCGCGCCGCGGCCGACGACGACTTCGCGCGTCTCGGCGCGGATGGCGACGACGTAGAGCGGCTCGGTCGAGCCGCCCGGCAGGCCACGCCGCTGCCCGACGGTGTAGCGCGCGAAGCCGTCGTGCTCACCGATCACCGCGCCGCTCGTCGTGACGAATGCACCGGGCGCGAGTGCTGGTGCGTCGGCGGGAAGATGGCGCTCCAGCACCGCGACGTAGTTGTCGTCGGGCACGAAGCAGATCTCGACGGACTCAGGCTTCTCAGCCGTCAGCAGGCCAAGCGTGCGTGCCGCGGCGCGCGTTTCTGACTTCGTCAGCTCACCGACCGGCGTGAGCATGCGGCGCACGACCGCGCGATCGATGCCCCACAGGAAATAGGACTGATCCTTCTGCCGGTCGAGCCCGCGAAACAATGCGCCGTCCCGGGCGATCGCGTAGTGCCCGGTCGCGATGGCGTCGCAGTCGAGCGCATCAGCGTGATAGAGGAAGTCGCGGAACTTCGTGAACGAATTGCAGCGGACGCAGGGAATCGGGGTCCGGCCGCGCGCATACTCCGCCACGAAGTTGTCGATGACGTCGTGCCCGAACCGGTCCTCGAGATTGAGGACGTAGTGCGGGATGCCGAGCTTGTGCGCGACGAGCTTCGCATCGGTGATGGAGTCGAGCGAGCAGCAGGGCCGGTCGGGGACGTTATCGCCGTAACAAAACAGCTTCATCGTCGCCCCGATGACCTCGTGCCCCTGCTCGACGAGCAGCGCGGCGGCGACGGAGCTATCGACGCCGCCCGACATCGCCACCAGGACTCTCATCGGTGCAACACCGCCGACAACGATCTGACCTTTTCCACGACCCGCGGCAGCACCGCCGCGACCGCCTCGACGTCTTCGATCGTGCTGTCCTTGCCGAATGAGAACCGCAGCGCCGCCACGCCCAGCTCGCGCGGCACACCCATCGCGGTGAGCACGTGCGACGGCTCGACGGCGCCGGTGCTGCACGCCGAGCCCGACGAGCACGCGATACCGGCGAGATCGAGATGCATGAGCAGTGCTTCGCTGTCCGTGCCGGGGATCGACACGTTGGAGATGTGCGGCGCGCGCTCGCCCTGCCAGCCGTTGATGACGGCGTCGGGGACGATCGCCAGCACCCGGCGTTCCAACTCGTCGCGCAGCTCCCGCAGGCGCGCCGCGAGCGACTGCTGCTCGGCCGCTGCCAGGCGCGCCGCCGTGCCCAGGCCGATGATGCCGGGAACGTTCTCCGTGCCCGGCCGGATGCCGAATTGCTGCCCGCCGCCGTGGATGATGGCCTCGACCGCCTTGCGATCGCGCACGATCAACGCGCCGATGCCCTTGGGGGCGCCGATCTTGTGGCCGGAGATGGTGAGGAGCGTGCAGCCCGAATCGTGGAGCGATACCGGAACCTTGCCGAACGCCTGGACGGCGTCAGAATGGAACAGCACACCGGGGGAAGCTCCGCGACATCGGGTCGCCAGTTGCGCCACGGGCTGGACGGTCCCGACCTCGTTGTTCACCCACATCACGCTGACGATCGCGACGCCGCGGTCGAGTGCCTTGTCGAGTGCTTCGTTCTCCAGCAATCCCGATGCCGTGACCGGCAGGATGATTTCCTCGCCGCCCAGGTGCTGCACCGCGTGCGCCGCCGCCAGCACCGCCTTGTGCTCCGATGCGGAGACCGCGACGCGGAACGGGGCGCCACGATCCTTGGCAGCCAACGCGGCGCCGATGATCGCGAGGTTATCGGCTTCCGTGCCGCCGGAGGTGAACACGACCTGGTTCGGCTCGGCGCCGGCGGCGTCCGCCACCGCGCGCTTGGCCGCTTCGATGCCGGCGCGCGCGGCGCGCCCGAACCGGTGCGCCGACGACGGATTACCGAAGGCTTCGCTCCCGAGATAGGGGAGCATCGCCTCCAGCACCTCCGGCCGCACCGGGGTCGTCGCGGCGTTGTCCAGATACGTGATGCGCTTCGTCATGAGGTTCAGAATTTAATCACACCCTGAAGGCTTTGCTTAGATGGACTGCACGCCAAGCTTGAGCACGTCGTCCACTTCCTGCGTCTCCGCGGTATAGAAGGGCTCCCCGTAGCGCCGCCGGATGAGCGACCCGTAGTGGGCCGACTGCACTCGAATCAGCTCGTACAGATCCTGACCGGTGGGGTGGATCTCGCCTGCCGCCTTCGCGCCGTCGAACTGGGAGGCGTAGCACTTGATCGCCTGCATCTTCGCGTCGAACACGTCCGAGATGTCGACCACGAAGGTCGGCTTCACCGGGTCTTCGCGGTACGCGAGCGCATACAGCAGCTTGTACGGCCGGTGCGCCTCACCGCCTTTGCCGGGGTCGTATTTCGCCAGGCCCGCGAGGTAGCACGCATCGCGCCCCAGCTCCGAGGCGATGCGGTGATCGGGATGGCGTCCGACGGGGAAGGGAAGTATCACCACGCGGGGTTTTGCGCGACGAATTAGCTCGACGATTTTCTTCCTCGACGCCTCATCATTGGTCAGATGCGCATCGCGCATGCCGGCATTGAGCCGCACGGCGACCCCGAGCGTTTTCGCTGCCTGTTCTGCTTCCGCCGCCCGCGTCGCGGCATCTCCGCGCGTCCCCATTTCGCCCTGGGTGAGGTCGATGATTCCCACGCGGCGTCCGGCCAGCGCCGCCTTCGCGAGCGTGCCGCCACACGTCAGCTCGACGTCGTCGCGGTGCGCGGCAATCGCGAGCAGATCGACCTGATCACTCATACCGGAGCGCTTCCACCGGATCCAGTCTCGCCGCGCGCGCGGCTGGGGCGATCCCGAACACCAAGCCGACCAGGATCGATACGGCCGTGGCAATGGCGGCGGGCACCACAGGTATCGTGGTGCTGAACGCGAGCAATCGCTTGAGGAGCTCACCGACCCCGATTCCGAGCACGATGCCGATCATGCCCCCGAGCAGCGTCAGCGTCGCAGCCTCGACCAGAAACTGCCAGAGGATGGCGCGGCGGGTCGCGCCGAGCGCTTTGCGCAGCCCGATCTCGCGGGTGCGGCTCGTGACCGACACCATCATGATCGCCATCACGCCGATTCCTCCCACCATCAGGGCGATGCTCGAGAGCACCAGCATCACGAAGAAGAATGCGAACGTCAGGCTGTCGAAGATACTCAGGACCTGGTCCGACGTGAGCAGGTCGAATGTGTTGGTGTCGCCGACGCGCAGCCCGCGCAGCCGCCGCAAGGTCACCGTCGTGGCATCCATCGCCCGGGTGACGCTGGCCTGCGGCTTTGGCTTGACGAGAATGATGAGGCCGTTCCACTCGTCGATGATGAAGCTCCGCCGCGCCGCTTCGAACGGCACCACCGCGGCGATCTCGGGTGTCCCGGGGACCTCGAAGATATTCGTGGGTCGCTGCCAGACCCCGAGGATCTTGAACGGATGCCCCCCGATCCGGACGACCCGGCCGAGCGGATCGACGGCGCCGAACAGGCGATCGATGGTGCGCTGCTCGACGATCGCGACTGGCTCGCCGCCGCGCAGCTCCGCCGCGGTGAACGAGCGGCCGTTCGTGATGCCGCCGCCGAGGATTTCCATGAACCGGTCATCGGCGCCGAACACGCCGAGGATGCGCGTGTGGTTCCCGCCGTACTCGAAGCGCTGAAACACCTGAGTCCAGATCGCCGCGTAGTGGATCTCGGGGAGCCGGGCGATCGCTGCGGCGTCCTGCGGAACCAGCTTCGGCCGAATGCGCACTTCGCGTGGCACCGCGTCGGGATTCACCCCGGTGGTCGAGAAATAGCGGAGCACCCGGAACGTGGTCGGGCCCACCACCTCGAGTGTATTGACGATCTGCTCGCGAAACCCGGCCACGATCGAGGCCATGGCCATCACGGTGGCGATCCCGATGACGACACCCAGCACGGTGAGCGCGGAGCGCAGCTTGTTGGCGCGCAGCTGGTCGAGGGCGATGCGCCACCCCTCGCGCACCGAGTGAAGTGGAGCGGGCTCGGACATCTATTCCTGGCGGAGCGCTTCGATGGGATCGAGCCGCGAGGCGCGATGCGCGGGGTACACGCCGAACGCCACGCCCACGACCACGCCGAGCGCCAGCGCCAGGCCGATGGACCACGGCGTCACGCGCGCGGGCAACGGCGAGAGAACCTGCACGAGTCCGGCGAGTCCCGTGCCGACGGCGAGGCCGGCGATCCCGCCGAGCAGCGACAGCGTCAGCGCCTCGGCGAAGAACTGGCGGCGGATGTCGCGGCGTGCCGCGCCCAGCGCCTTGCGGATCCCGATCTCGCGCGTCCGCTCGGTGACGCTCATGAGCATGATGTTCATGATGACGATGCCGCCCACGACGATGCCGATGACGACGACCGCGGGCACCACGGTGAAAATGACGCGCGTGAGCTTGGCCCAGAACGCGATCAGTCCCTCGCCGGTGTCGATGGTGAAGTCGTTGTCCGCCCCCGGGCGCAGGCGGTGCGCGATGCGCATCGCTTCCTCCACCCGGAGCATCGCCGGCGCAACGCCCTCGGCCGCACGCATCTTCACCGAGATCACCATCGTCTGGCGCCGGCCATACATCGACTCGAAGGTCGTCAGGGGCAGCATCACGAACCCGTCCCACGATTGTCCCAGGACCGTGCCCTTCTTGGCGATCACGCCTTTCACGCTCAGCTGAATCCCGTGCACCCGGATGGTCTGGCCAATGGCGGCCTCGACATTCCCGAACAGCTTGTCGGCGACGTCAAACCCGAGCACCGCGACGTACCGCCGCTGCTGCAGGTCGATGTCGGTGAGCGGTCCCCCCGCGGCGAACGCGTAGTCCTGCACGATCACGTAGGGGGCGGTGACGCCGAAGATGAAGACGTCCCCGGTGGTGCGGTTGCGCCACTGCACATCCGCCATCGGCGTCGGCCATCCCGATTGCAGCGCGATCGCTTCCGCATCGGGAACCGCGCGCTGGATGAAGCCGACGTCTTCGGGCGCGATGATGGGCCGCCGCTGGATCTGCTTCCACGCCTCGTCGTCGATGAACCCGACCTGAATCGGATCGCGGCGGATCTGAAAGGCGTTGACGCCCACGATCGCGCCCGCGAGCCGTTCGCGGACGTACGCATTCATCCCCTGAATCACCGCGACGACGGCGACGAGAAACGCGACCGAGACGATGATGCCGAGCAGGGTGAAGAACGAACGGAGCTTGTGGCTCCAAACGGTCTGCAGAGCGAGGCGGATGGCTTCGTAGAGAGGCACGGGAAAAACTTAATGGGAAGGGGGACGAGGGACGGGGGAAGAGTACGACCCGCCTTACCCTTCCCCCGTCCCACTTCCCTCCTCCCCGATTACTCGTATCTCAACGCTTCCACCGGGTCGAGGCGCGCCGCGCGATTCGCGGGATACAGGCCGAAGCCCACGCCGGTGAGCGCCGACGCAGCGAGCGCCGCCACGATGGACCAGAGCGGCACGTTCGCCGGAATCGGCGTCACCTGCGAGATCACGAACGCCAGGACGCCGCCGACGAGCATGCCGACGGCGCCGCCCACCAGCGTCAGCGTCGACGCCTCGACCAGGAACTGCCAGAGGATCGCGCGCCGCGTCGCGCCCAGCGCCTTGCGGATGCCGATCTCCCGCGTGCGCTCGGTCACCGAGATCATCATGATCGCCACGACGCCGACGCCGCCGACCATCAGCCCGATGGACGACAGCACCAGCATCACCAGGAAGAACATCCCGGTGACCTTGTTCCAGGAATCGAGCAGCTTGTCCTGGGTGACGATGGAGAAATTGTTCTCCTGGGCCGGCTTGAGCCCGCGCAGCGAGCGCAGCGTCGCCACCACTTCGTCCATCGCTTCCTGCTGCGTGTAGGCCGGCGCCGGCGCGACGGCGAGGCGCATCCATCCCTTCAGGTACGGCACGTGCTTGACGAAGGCGCCATGCGGGACGCCGACAAACGGCGGCGTGCTGCCGGAGAAGAGACTGGGCGGCGGCGTGTACACGCCGATCACCGTGAAGGGCACGCCGGCGATATGGATCGTGTGACCGATCGGGTCGCGGCCGCGGAACAGCTGATCCTCGAGCTTGCGGTTGATGACGGCGACGGGCGCGTTGGCGAGATCCTCGAGTCGCGAGAACGTCCGTCCTGGGTAGACGTCACCGCCGTTCACCTCGACCCATTGCGCCGACAGGCCGGATATTTGCACCGACTCGAGCCGCAGGTCGCCGAACTCCACCGTCGCCGAGCTCTCCTCGCGCCGGGTCACGAACCGGACTGACGGAAGCAGGGCAATCCGATCGGCTTCGGTCCCCACGATTTCCGGATTGCGGCGCCACGGACTGCTCTCGTCGGACCCGTCGGAGACATTGACGCCGGCCTGGAAAAAGCGCCACACGAGGAACGTGCGCGGGGCGATCGACTCAAAGATGTTGGAGACGCTCTTGTTGATACCGCTGATCATGGCGGCGATGACCATCACCACCACCACGCCGATGGCCACGCCGAGGATGGTGAGCGCCGCCCGGAACTTGTTGCCGCGCAGCGACTCGAGCGCGATGCCGACCCCTTGGAACGCCTGAGTCATGTCTCGTGCCGCAGAGCGGCGATGGGGTCGAGGCGGGCGGCGCGCGCCGCCGGATACACGCCGGCGATGATCCCGACGCCGGCGCCCAGCAGCACGCCGACCACGATCGACCAGGTCGCCACGGCGGCGGGCAGCGGCGTCGTCGCGGCGACCACGGCGGCGAGGCCGACCCCGAGGGCGACGCCGCCGGCAGCGCCCACCGTGGCGAGCGTCGTCGCCTCCACCAGAAACTGGCGCAGGATGTCACTGCGCCGTGCACCCAGCGCCTTGCGGATGCCGATCTCGCGCGTGCGCTCGGCCACGGCCATCAGCATGATGTTCATGATCACGATGCCACCGACGACCAGGGAGACCGCCACGAGCCCCGGCAGCGCGACGAACAGCACGCGGCTGATCTTGCCCCAGAAGTCGAGCACCTCGTCGGCGGTCTCCATCGCGAAGTCGTTGCCCTCGCGTGGCCGCAGGTGGCGCCGGCTGCGCATCACCGCCTCCGCCTGCTCCATCGCCTGCCGCATCTCGGGTGGCGATCCGGCTTTCACCGCCAACGCATCGACCACACGCGGCGGATTGACGAAGCGTTTGAGCGGCGCACTCGCTGGGGCGACGGCGAATTTGTCGAGCGACAGCCCGAACAGGTTGCCCTGTTTCTCGACCACGCCGATGACCCGGTACGGAAGGTCGAAGATCTTCACCTCGCTGCCGATCGGGTCCTGTCCCTCGAACAACTTGTCCGCGAGGTCATGGCCGAGCACGAGAACCGGCACACCGGCCTGCACCTCCTGCGCCGTGAATGCACGGCCTTCCTCGAGCACGAGCGAGCGGATCTCGAAGTACAGATCCGTCGCGGCCGTGACCTGCACGTCCTTCACCTGGCGGCGGCCCGCGACGAGCGCAGCCCGCGTGCTCGATTCCCAGGCGGCCAGCACCGGCACCGTCACGCCGCGCATCACGGCCTGCGCGTCTTCGTACGTGACGCGGGGCCGTCGCAGCCACGTTCGCCACATCGAGTCGGTGACGTTGCCGATCTGTACGTCGGGGAACTGCCGCAGCCGGAATGTGTTCACGCCGAGCAGCGTGCCCGCGAACTTGTCGGTCATGTAGCGGTTCATCCCCTGCACGACCGACACGACGGCGATGAGGAACATGACGCCGATGAAGACGCCGATGATCGAGAAAACGCTCTTGAGCTTCTGTGACCGTATTGTTTGAAAAGCGAGGCGTACGGCCTCGGTGAACCTCATTCGTACCGCAGCGCTTCCACCGGATCGAGCCGCGCCGCTTTACTCGCGGGATAGATGCCGAACAGCAGCCCGGTCACCGCCGCCGCGGTCAGCGCGAGGATGATCGATCCCAGCGGCACGTACGCGGGGACGGGCGTGAAGCTGTGCATCAGGATGGCGATCCCCCAGCCGACCACCATGCCGATGACCCCGCCGACCAGCGTCAGCGTCGCCGCCTCGACCAGGAATTGCCACATGACTTCGCGGCGGGTGGCGCCCAGGGCTTTCCGCACGCCGATTTCGCGCGTGCGTTCGGTGACCGAGATCATCATGATCGCGACCACGCCGATGCCCCCCACCATCAAGCCGACGGTCGAGAGCGCGAACATCAGCACGCGCGCCACCAGCGTGAAGCTGTTGATCGCCTGGACGTACACTTCCTGGGTGATCGCGTCGAAGTTGTTCTTCTGGCCGGGCCGGAGCCCGCGCATCGTGCGCATCGCCATCGTCACGTCGTCGATCGCGCGGTCGAGCGAGACCGAGTCTTGGGGCACCACGAACATGTCCATCCAGCCGGGCCAGAACTGCAGGTCCTTCAGGAATGTGCCGTGCGGAATCATCACTTCCGGCCGGTCGGCATCGCCGAACAGGCGGGGCGGTGGGTCGTAGATCCCGACGACGTCGTACGGCAACCCGCTGATCTTGATCCGCCGGTTCATCGGATCCCGGTTGCCGAACAGGTTCTCCGCGAGCTTCGTGTTGATCACGGCCACGTGGGCGTTCGAGGCATCCTCGAGATGTGTGAACGAGCGGCCCGGGTTGATGTGGCCGCCTTCAATTTTCGGCCAGTCAGCGTTGCGGCCGCGAATGGACATCGCCGAGAAGCGGTGGCCCTCGAATTCGATGTCAGCCGACGTGTTCTCATCCACCACGACGAACGCGATCGTCGGCAGCTGCGCCAGTCGGTTGGCCTCTTCTACCGTAATCGGCGGGCGGCGGCGCCACGGATTGGGGTCCTCCGGGTCCTCGTCTCCCTGCCCCCCCCAATAGCGCCCGACCCAGAACGTCTTCGGCCCGAGCGAGGCGAGCATATCGGAAATGCCCTTGTTGAAGCCGCTGATCATCGCGCCGATGACCATGACCACGGTGACGCCGATGGCGACGCCGAGAATCGTGAGCGCCGCGCGCATCTTGTGGGCCCGCAGCGACGTGAGGGCAATGCCGACGCCTTCGAACAGTCCGGTCATGGCTACTCCTGCCGCAGCGCGGTAATCGGATCGAGCCGCGCGGCTCGGCTGGCTGGGTAGACACCGGCGACCACGCCGACGCCGGCCCCCATGATGACGCCGAGCACGACCGACATGGGCGACACGGTCGCGGGCAGCGGCGAGAGCTTGTCGATCGCGAGCGTGAGGGCGATCCCGGCGACGATGCCGAAGCTTGCGCCCACCGTGGCGATCGCGGTCGACTCCGCGAGGAACTGGCTCAGCACGTCACGGCGGCGCGCGCCCAGCGATTTACGCAGTCCGATCTCGCGGGTGCGCTCGGCGACGGCCATGAGCATGATGTTCATGATCACGATGCCGCCGATCACCAGCGACACGAGGACCACCCCGGGCAGGACGATGACGAGAATCCGGCTGATGCCGGCCCAGAACTGTTGCACGCCCTCCGAGGTGTCGAGCACGAAATTGTTGTCCTGCCTGGGCCGCAGGTGGCGGCGGCCGCGCATGATGCCCTCGGCCTGGGCCATCGCTTCCCGCATCTCGGGGTCGGAGCGTGCTTTGATCAAAAAGGCGTCGAGAATGCCCGGAGGATTGACGAGGTTCTGCGCCGGTGACAACGCCGGCACGACGACGAAGCGATCGAGGGGAAATCCCAGGATGCTGCCTTGCCGCTCCACCACGCCGATGACGCGGTACGGCACTCCGCCGATCCGCACGTTGCGGCCGAGCGGCGAACGATCAGCGAAGAGCCGCTTGGCGACCGCGTCGCCCAGCACGACGATGGGCGCGCCGGAGCGGTTCTCTTCGCTCGTGAACGGGCGGCCGGCCGCGATCTTGAGATTCTTGATGTCGAAGTAGCGCTCGCTGGCGGCGGTCAGGTCGATATCCCGCGCCTCCTTGCTGCTGTAGGACACTGAGACCCGATCACTCGATTGCCAGGCCGTGACCACCGGGACCGTGAGCCCCGCGCTGATGGCCTCTGCATCGCTGAAGCGGATGCGGGGACGGCGCTGCCACGCCCGCCACACGGAGTCGGGCACGTTGGGCGTGAACATCGGCCGGCGCCGCAGCTGGAACGTGTTTACGCCGTACAGCGTCTGGGCGAACTTCTCCGTCATGTAGCGGTTCACGCCGTTGACGATCGACCACGCGCCGATCAGCGATGCGACGCCGATGAACACGCCCAGCAGCGAAAAGCCGCTCTTCAGCTTCTGTGCGCGGAGCGTTTGCAGCGCGAGCCGCATGGCTTCATAAAACGGCACTCAGGCCGCCCGTGCCTGGTCGGTCGCGACGATGCCGTCCCGCAGCGTGACGACCCGCGCGGCATGGGCCGCGATGTCCTGCTCGTGCGTCACCATCACCACCGTCTGGCCCTGGCGATGCAGCTCGCCGAACACCGCCATGATTTCGGTGCTGGTCGTGGAGTCGAGATTGCCGGTCGGCTCGTCGGCGAGCAGGATGCTGGGCTCGTTGACGAGCGCGCGCGCGATCGCGACGCGCTGGCGCTGGCCGCCCGACAGCTCGTTGGGTTTGTGGTCCATGCGATCGGCCAGGCCGACGCGCTCCAGCGCCTGCGCCGCTTTGGGTTGAACGTCTGAAAGACGAACCCGATTTCCTTGTTGCGAATCCGGGCCAGCTCGTCATCCGCCAGATCGCTGACCTTCTGCCCGTTGAGCCAGTATTCGCCGCTGGTCGGCGTATCGAGGCAACCGACGAGGTTCATCAACGTCGACTTGCCCGAACCGGACGGCCCCATCACCGCTACGTACTCGTTCCTGCGGATCTGCACGCTGACGCCGCGCAGCGCGCGCACCAGCTCGGAGCCCATGTCGTACTCGCGCGTGAGCTTGTGCGTCAGGATGATGACGTCGGGGAGCGGCGTATCACCCGTGCGAAACAGCTGCACGGTGCTCACGAGCGGCGCCCCCCCCCCGCCCGGTTCGTCGTATCGCCCGACTCGCGGCTCGGCTTCACGTGCGCGCCTTCCTTCAGGTCGCGGATCGCCTGGTAGGGCCCGGCGACGATGGTATCGCCCTGGTGGACCCCCTCGACGACCTCGAAATGCTCCTCACCCGCGATCCCGACCTTCACCGCATGGAACGTCGCGACGCCGTTGTGGACGATGAAGACGCCTTCCGCTT